>PDWI01000854.1_pt1 | contig 49656 bp, 40 predicted proteins | sample 1430891 | NCBI WGS metagenome assembly PDWI01 (sample SAMN01162508, study PRJNA174530) | Oral metagenome, whole genome shotgun sequencing project. | biome: Marine environment; feature: Marine mammal; material: Swab sample of the gingival sulcus; isolation source: swab sample of gingival sulcus...
CCGGGACGAAATTTTGCAGTAAAGTTTCGGTATATTTTTAAGTAGGGGCAATGCCTACGTGCTTGTCCTTTTTAAACAAAAGACAAAAGTAGTGACAATACCTGCCGGTCCTTTTATAAAATTAAAAATAAAACCGCAAAGAATGTAATAAACAATCATTATACACTTTGCGAAAACTTTGCGCCCTTCGCGGTTAAAAAACTAAAAACCAAAGGCTAACAGCCAAAAGCCGATAGCCTAAAATTGTATAACCCGCCAAAGGCAAAATAAACAAGCCAATGGCATAAAACTAAAACAAATGAAGAGATTTTTAAAAAGTTGGCAACTTATAGCCCTTAGCGTATTAGTATTTGTAGGTACATCATGCAACAAAGAAAAAGATGAGCCTATTTCAAAAGACACCAAAAACATTCTTATTGGAACAAGGGTTATGAATCCCGGAGGGAAAGGAGGTGTAGGATATATTCAGTTAATAAAGAATGAATTAGTACCTATTACATATGATAATAAAAAAGGACGACAGATATCATATTCAAGTACAGTTTTTACAGATAAAAATGATATATATGTACTTCCGGGTTGGAGAGAAATAGCAAGTAAAATCCAAGTATATACAAAACAAAACAGCGAATTAGTAAGTAAAGGAGAAATAGATCTTCCTGCTAATTCAGGAGGAAGCGGAATTGCAATAATAGGCAATAAAATATATGTTTCTTATGTTCATATGGGAAAAATTGTTGTGATTGACAAAGCAAAATTAGAAATTATCAAAGAAATAGATCTCAAAGAATATGGTGTTGGTGATGAAAATCCGAACCCTGCACAAATGCTTGTAAGAGACAATATTTTATATGTAGGCTTAACTCAAATACAACCGGGAAAATTTAGTCCCGACCCTACTCGTCCAATGGCTGATGTATTGTTAATAGATACAAAAATGGACAAGCCAATAAAGATGATTACAGCAGATTTTGCCAATATGTCAATGCCTACAAGAGGAGAAAACTATGTAAATTCGATATTTAAAGATGAAAACGATGATATTTATATCAGTTGTAGTAGTGGTTGGGGTTGGTTAAGATTAGACGCAGGGCTTTTACGTATCAAAAAAGGGGAAACCGAATTTGACAAATCATATGTGTTTAAAGTAACTCAAACGAATATTGACGGCGAAACCAACAAAGCAAGTTATATTACAGCAATACAATATGCAGGAAATAATATTGCATACGCTACCGTTGAAATTCCTGCTTATTATTCAAAACCTGCTAATTGGGAAAAAGACAGAACGACCTTTCCTGTAAAAATAGATTTAAAAGCAAAGACCATTAAGCGTTTGGGTACGCAAAGAGGTAACGGACTTGGTTGGTGTGTTAATTTATATCAGGGTAAAGTATTATTTGGTTTATCTACCACTACCGATAATGGCTTTTTTGTTTATGACCCAAAAACCGATACAATGAGCGATGGAGCAGTTATCAAAACCACAGGTAATCCTATGTTCTTTTTGGAGTTGAAAGAGTAGGTGGTTAATGGTTAGTGGTTAATGATGCGAGGCAAAACATTTTATTATTCGTCAACATTGAGGATTAAATCTTTGCGAACTTTGCGGTTAAATTAAACTAAAGGCAAAAAGCCAAGTAGTTTGTTCTACCATTACAGTAAAACACGCCATCAACGTTTTAAATGAATTAATCCATGCGCTTGCTCTCTCAACAATCAATCTATTCTTGTATAATTTTTCATGGGTGTACGACAAATTTCCACATACAATCCAACAAAGAAGCATGTTTGGCAAGAGAGCATACTCTCTTGTTAAATAATAAGGTATTTTGTTTTTTTAAAGCTCAATCCTAAAAAAAGAAATTTGTCGTACACCCTTCTTCGTCAAAAATCTGTTTTTATTATATCTTTGTCAAGAACTTGCGTCCTTATCATATTTAGTTTGTAAGATACTGATTTACAAAAATCAAAAAAGACTTTCAAGTTCTTCAAAAAAGTTTAATCACTTTATTTTTTATTTCCCCCCAGTCCCAATTTCTCTGCCAAAGAGTACCACAGTTTTATAGGCAAAACAGCCGATTTTTTTTCGCCTTTTTTGTTGTAAATATACTCAACATCGCTCAAGGTGTTGCGCAGGATATTGCTTTCGATGTCGTGTGCCGTAACTCCGCGAAGCGTAGCAAAAGAACTGTCGCCCAAGTTTTTTGACGCATCAAGGGCATCTTGCAGCGTGATAAGCAAAAAATTCAGATCTAAGGGTTTCTCGATAAAATCAAAAGCTCCTTTTTTCAAGGCTTTTACAGCAATTTCTACATTTCCGTGTCCGGTTATCATAATCACCGGAACATATTGATTCATAGCCAAAATCGACTCTAAAACTTCAAGCCCGTCGATGTTGGGCATTTTCACATCGCACAAAACAGCATCGTAATCATTCTCTTCAAAAAACTTGAGACCTTCCAGTCCTTCTGCCGCTGTATCAACATCGTATCCCTCAAAACTTAATATTTCCTGCAAAGTATCTCTTATGCTGCGTTCGTCGTCGATAATCAGAATTTTTGCCATGTCGTAACCTCTTTTTTTGCAATAAATATACGATAAAACTTACAAATTAAAAAAGCATCTTAACAAGATTTTTATTATATTTTTAGTAAGAAACAAAACAAAAAGCGAAATAAGTAGTTTATATTAGTAAACATTAAGTAATTTTAACATTACTTTTGACTAAAAATAATAAAAACAAAAAAGGATAAAAATCACCTTTAGATTAAAAAACAAATAAACAATAATCAAAATAATAAATCATATAAAAAAAATATTTTTTTTTGTTAAAAAAAGCTAAAATTTGTCAAAAGATACTATATTTGAAATCAAAATTAAAGATTTAAGTTAGGGAAGAATTGCTAAATTCAATTAAATAATTCCATGACTGATTTGTTATCTGTTAAGTTTCATAAAATTGCTTGACAAAATTCAAACTTTTAACTCTTAAATTTAATAGCTAAAAGCCGACAGGAAAAAAGATATAAACAAATGAACTGCAAATAATTACATTTTTCATAAACTAAAAATTTCTAAGATTTATGGAACCTAAAAAAATTTTAATCGTTGATGATTCGGAGATTTTTATTGATTTTATGACAAATTGGCTGAACGAAGCCGAGGATGTTTTCAAGACAATAACGGCATACGATGGTCGTTCTGCATGTGAAAAGGCAAAAGAAATGCAGCCGGATCTGATTGTCATGGATTGGCAAATGGAGGGCTTAGATGGCTTTGAAGCAATGAAAATCATAAAAAAACAGGAATCGACAAAACAGATACCCGTGATTATGGCGACAGGCGTGATGCTATCGCCCGAAGAGCTTGCAATGGCTTTTGATGCCGGAGCTGATGATTATATCAGAAAACCTTTCAGCGATATTGAGTTAATCAGCCGCATTAAAAATGTGCTGCGACACACGGAAAAGACGAACATTCAAGAAAAAGAGCCGAAAAAAGTAGCGGAAGAAAAAACAGACAAAGAGCTTAACATGCAGGTTGAAAGAATGTTGGAAACGAACAAAAGTCTTGTTTCCGTTTTCAGAAAAATGCAGGAAATGCTTGAAAAAATTAACTTTCGCGACAAAAAACAAGAAGTTGATCATATTATTAAAAAACTCAAATCGGATACGGAAAAAGCTTGCAAAGAAATTGCAAAACTCGTAAATAAGAAATAAATGAGTAAACTTTAATTGTAAAAATTCGTTCAACAAATTACTCATTTATTTGAGCAATAATATTTTCGTGCGTACAGAAAAAATGCCGTTTTTTTGTCGAATTCAAAATGTATGCCTCCCACTTCAGAAAAAAAGTGCATGCTTCCGCATTGTGCTACCTGCAAACGATATTTCTTCAACAACTCCACACTTTCTTTTATACCGAAATGCTCTAAAATGCAAACTGTTTTACGAATAGAACTTTTTTATTTGCAACAACAAATTTCTATTTTTCTATTTTCTTAAGCCCTGAATTTTACCTTTTTTACAAGCTTTCGCATGTTGTGAATTTAAAAAAAAGAATGTAATTTTATGATTTTTGCACGATAAATTTGTATGCAAAATTTATTTAAAAATTATATTGTTGAAAATCAGCTATTAGAAAATAAAAACAGAATACTGATAGCATTAAGTGGCGGAGCGGATTCGGTGGCTTTATTTCATCTTTTTCTGCATCTTGAGCTTGATATTGAAATTGCTGTTGCTCACTGCAATTTTTGTCTGCGAGACAAAGAATCTGATGATGACGAAAAATTTGTGCGAAAATTAGCGAAAAAACACGATGTTCAACTTTTTGTGAAGCGTTTCGACACGAAAAAATACGCACGCGAGCATAAAATTTCTATTGAAATGGCTGCCCGCGATTTGCGCTACAAATGGTTCAAAACCTTGATTGATGCTAATGGTTTTCAAGCACTTGCAACAGGACATCATCTCGACGATGCTATTGAAACAATCTTTATCAATCTTGCGCGTGGAACAGGGATTCACGGACTAAAAGGAATACCTCCCAAGAACAATTTCGTTGTTCGTCCGCTCTTGTTTGCCACGCGAGACGAAATAGTAAGTTATTGTAAAACAAACGATTTACCTTTCAGAAGCGATTCGTCAAACTGCTCGAATGATTTTGTGCGTAACCGAATCAGAAATCTTGTGCTTCCTGAATTTGAGAAAATAAATCAGGGATTTAAAAAAAACATGCAACAAAATATCACAAGGTTTCGCCAAATGAGCCAAATTCTCAAACATTATGTTGAAAATGAATTTAGAAATTGTTATACAATAAAAAATCAGCAGACTATTCTTTTTATTGATGAACTCAAGAAACTAAAATATCCGGAAACTGTCGTTTTTGAATTTTTGCGAGAATACAATTTCACAAACCATCTTGTTGCAGAAATCATACAATCTTACGACTCAAGCTCAGGAAAGCAATTTTTTTCGCCTACACACCGCTTGATAAAAGACCGCAAAAATCTGATTATTACAAAAATAACAAGACCGGCAAATAAAACATTCACCATTGACGAAACGACAAATGAACTGCACGAACCAATTCGTTTGAAAATTGAAAAAATTAAAGACCTCAAAGAATTTAAGCTCGTCAAAAATACAGATATTGCATATTTTGATTTGGATAAATTGAAATTTCCGTTACGCATCAGAAATTGGCAAAATGGCGATTATTTTCAGCCCTTTGGAATGAAAAATAAAAAGAAAGTTAGCGATTTTTTTATCGATCAAAAACTATCGCTCTTTGAAAAAGAAACAAGTTTTCTTTTATTATCCGAGAATAAAATTGCGTGGATAATAGGTCGCCGAATCGACGAGAGATTTAAAATTGACAAAACCACCCGAGGTATTTTAAAAATCCAATTTATCAGACAAGACAATTCATGAGCATCTTAACAATAAACAAGTTTGATCATGATTAAAACAAATTAAACAAGAAAAGTTTTTTTGCAATTAAAAACAGACATAAAACAATAGCCCAAAGCCATTTTCAGCCTTAATGTTGATGTCGGAGAGAAAAAAATGCCGAAAAACATATGCGTAAAACAGAAAAGGAAACCAATTATTTAACGACTTAATTATATTTTAGTGGCAAAATGCGAAAAAATATTTATCATATAATAAAATACTTAAACTATGTTTACATTAATGCTTGTAATTTTTGTTCTCGGCTATACGGCAATAGCACTTGAACACCCGCTAAAGGTGAATAAAGCTGCACCGGCTTTATTAATCGGAGTTTTAACATGGGTTTTCCTGATCATTGGCAAAGAGGAAATTCTGCAAGGTCCGGGTCTTGAACGTTTTCAGGACTATCTAAAGCACATTCCCAAAGCTATTTCTGATGTGAAAATTTCTGATTACTTCGACTATATTGCACATCACGAAGTCTTGCATCATTTAGGAGAAATTTCAGAAATCTTGTTTTTCCTTTTAGGCGCAATGACAATTGTTGAAATTGTTGATCAACATCAGGGTTTTAAAATCATCACAGATAAAATTACGACTACCAACAAAGTGAAATTGCTTTGGATTCTTAGTGTTTTAACATTTTTCATGTCAGCTGCTTTAGATAATCTTACAACTTCGATTGTAATGGTTGCTTTGCTAAGGAAACTTGTCGCCGACAAAAAAGACAGGTGGCTGTTTGCCAGTATGATTATTATTGCTGCCAATTCCGGAGGCGCGTGGTCGCCCATTGGCGATGTTACAACCATTATGTTATGGATTGGCACACAGGTTACAACACAAGATATTATTCTTCACGTAATTGTTCCGAGCCTTGTTTCGATGGTTGCGCCTCTGATTGTTTTTTCTTTCTTTATGAAAGGCGAAGTAAAACGTCCGGAACGCTTGCGTGCTTCTTCGGGGCATGAGGTTGAGATAGATGTTCCGGCAAAAGTTCGGAATACGGTATTTATTCTTGGTGTCGGCTCTTTGCTTTTTGTGCCTGTGTTTAAAACCCTTACACATTTGCCTCCGTTTCTTGGCATGCTTCAGGGGCTTGGCATCCTTTGGGTTGTAACAGAAATTTTCGGACGCAACAAAAACGATGAAGCATCGTACAATCTGACGGTTGTGAAAATCCTGACCCGTGTTGATGTTCCTACGGTTTTGTTTTTCCTCGGCATTCTTTCGGCGGTCGCAGCCTTGCAAACTGCCGGACACCTTAAAATTCTTGCAGAATGGCTTGACGAAACATTCCACAATATTTATATAATCAATATTATTATCGGAATTTTATCGTCGATTGTTGATAATGTGCCGCTCGTTGCCGGAGCAATGGGAATGTATCAAATTGTTGATCCTGCGATGATTGGAAGCATGTCAGATCCTGCTTATGCCGAATTTTTTGTACAGAACGGAAGATTCTGGGAATTTTTAGCTTATTGTGCCGGAACAGGAGGAAGTGTTCTAATCATTGGTTCGGCTGCCGGAGTTGCAGTGATGGGAATGGAAAAAATTGATTTTATTTGGTATATGAAGAAAATCAGCGTTTATGCACTAATCGGGTATTTTTCCGGTGCGGCAACATATTATCTGATGTTTATGTAAAATTTTGTTTTTGCAATGAAACAATTCTTGTAGAGCCATCGTATGCAATGGCTCTACAAGATTAGAGATAGCTTCACTGTGAAAATCAGCTTTGCTTATTCAACGGGGTGTGCTTCTTTGAATGCTTTTAGTCTTTCTTCCAAATCGCCGAATTGGTCTTCGCAGGTTTGCGAAACACATGCTCTCAATCCTTCAACTTCAGAACCTGTTGTTATCAAAGCAATTGCACTGATTCCGTAGTAAAACAATTCTTCCACAAGTTCGTGTCCTGTAAATCCCGGATACGAAATGGTGAAATAAAAGCCGTCGGCAATTGGAGTTTCGCCGTCGCATTCATAAACAATCTTAAAACCATATTTCTGAAACATCTGTTTCATAATTTTGGCTCTCTCGCCATAAATTTTCACAGAATCAAGAAAATTGAACTCTCCGTCGTTTGCGGCTTTCAGCATTGCTGCAAAAGCATATTGTGCAGAATGTGAGCAACCTGAGGATAGCGTGTATAAAGAACCGTAAACAAAACAATATCCAAAATTTTCGGCATTGTAAAATTTCTTTAATTCCGGAAAGTTGCTGTGGTAAAGTTTCGGGGAAATGATAGATGCGCCTATTCGTTGCCCTGCGTAACTAAATGCTTTTGAACTGCTGAATAAGATGATGTAATTGTCGGTATAATTGGTAACTGACGGCGGATAAGGTGCTTCGCCCGGTTTTGAATAGTCTTCTCTGAAATCCATTCCGAAATATGCCAAATCTTCGATAACAATACAATTGTATTTATCTGCTAATTCGGCAATTATCTTCAATTCTTCACAGGTGAAACAAACCCACGTCGGGTTGTTCGGGTTGGAAAACAAAATACACGAGATATTTCCTTCAGACAAAATAGATTCAAGTTTTGAACGGAGTTTTTCACCGCGAAAATTATAAACATCAAAATTCGTGTATTTCATTCCAATTACATCAAGCTGGTGCTTTTGTACAGGAAATCCGGGATCGATAAACAAGATGGTGTCTTTTTTGGCTTCTCTTCGTCCGGCAGTCAGGAAAGTTGCCATTCCGCCCATCATTGATCCAACCGTAGGCACGCAGTTTTCTTCTTCGACATCTAAATTCAGAAACAGTTTCATAAACCTTTTTAATTCTTTCTTGATTGCAGGCACACCCTCAAGCATCGGATATTTCGAGGCGACTCCTTTTTTGAGGGCTTCAATCTCGGCATTTGTCCCGATTTCTGGCGGAGCAAGACTGGGAACGCCCATTTCCATGCGAATGAATTTTTTACCGGTTTTTTTCTCTATAATATTTACAATTTTTACGACATCGCGGATCGAACCTTTGCCGACTTCTTCAACTCCATAGTTTTCAATGGTTTCTTTTACCGTTTTATAATCAATAGGTGTGTTTTTCATGTCTTATTTTTCTATAATACATTATACAATATTAACAAAACTTCTAAAAATGAAGACTTTTTTGATTGAGCCAAATTATTTATTCTTATTTGAATGTTAAAATAAATAATAATGTTGCAAAGCAATAAAACACGTTTTTTTTGAAAAAAATGCCTTTTTTATCACATCTGTCGCTTTGTTGAAAATTTTGCTCCTTTTGTTTTAAACTTAGGGTGTTTTATCTTATTTTTGAGAAATATCAAATTCATAACAATGAAGCTTATAAAAAGAAAGGTATATTTTTCCCTGTTTTTTCCTATTTCTTTTTTCTTGTTAATTTGGATTATCAAAATCATTGAATTTTTATTTGATACTTCGTTTGTTTCATACGGCATTTATCCGATGCGGCTGCAATCCTTGCCCGGGATAATTACTTCTCCTCTTATACATGGAAGTTTTGAGCATCTGATTTCCAACTCGCTACCTATTCTTTTGTTAAATATTGGCTTGTTTTATTTTTACAAAAAGATAGCCTATAATGTTTTTTTTCTACTCTATTTTGTTTGCGGATTTTGGCTTTGGTTTGCCGGAAGAGAATCGTACCATATCGGCGCAAGCGGAATAATTTACGGATTGGCGGTTTTTCTTTTTACAAGCGGCTTGTTCCGAAAATCAATTCCCCTGACAGCCATTTCGTTGCTTGTTTCGTTCTTATACGGAGGTTTGGTTTGGGGGATTTTCCCGACACAGGCAAACGTTTCGTGGGAAGGACACTTGTCAGGAGCGATTGCCGGTTTGGTCGTTGCGATTTATTACAGAAAAAAAGCACCACAAGCTCCCCAAAAAAATTGGGAAACAGCAAGTGTTGAGATGTTTCACTTAGACGACGACTTTAGCGAATACGACCATACCGGCGGAAAAATCTTCATAAAATACACATAACAAATAATCAAAACCTAAACTTTTACCTTTAGCCGCTCCATAAATTTTCGCATTTCTTCCGCCATATTTGCCCTATTTTTTACCAGAAAAGATTAAATTTGCAAAATCTAACAAATCCGGCTCACTGCATTGTATATTTTAAAGGTTCGTGTTGCAAAATCGCTACGCCATTGTGTTTAAAGTAATTTTGTTTTGTGGAGTGATTTCTCACTTTGCTCAGTTCACCCTCCGGAAAAAATGCGGCACAAACTTTTGTTAGAGTGATAAATATTTGTATTTTCGCAACTTATTCTCTAACATGCTGTCAGAGAATGCTACTTACGCAGGGCGTACACACATTTTAAATCAAATTAGAATGAAATTTATTAAAAATATTGTTTCTATTTTTTTTCTATCGAGCGCGATGCTGCTTTTTTCGTGCGGTTCGGGAGATTCCGGAAGTGAAAATCTTCAAACTTTTTATGTGAATACACAATCGGAAACAATGCCGGAAATGGCAATCAAAGAAATTATGCTTACCGACATGCACACCCTCATTAACTTTCGTTTCACGAATTCGCGAGAGACTACTGCAAACGTTGGAATAGCAGCACCGGGACACGAGTCGGCATATTTTATTGTCGATAAAAAGGCAAATAAATCGTACAAACTGCAAGAAATTGAAGGGATTCCGGTTTTGCCCGGAACAGTTTCTGTGAAGTCGAACGAATCGATAGATTTTACGCTTAAATTTGAAAAGTTGCCCGAAAATGTGAGCGAAGTCGATATTATTCAGGGAAAAAAGCGTTATAAAAGTTTTGGAAAAGGCGAATGGGAACATGCACACTTCCGAAACATAAAACTCAAACCATTAAATACAAAATCACAGGCAAAAGATTCAACTTCTGCAAACTAAAAAAGACGATGCAACACACAAGCCTTGATGAAAATTCATCAGGTTTGTGTTTTTAGTCTTCTATACCAAAGGTTTCCTTTATCTGTTTCGGGCTTTCGGCTTTCTTTAGTTTTTTGATAAGGTTTGAGTTGTCTTTACCGTAAAAAGACAACAATTTGTCTAAAGTTTTCAGCGTAAGTTTACCGTATGAAAGCCGACTGTTCGATGCTGCTTGTTTTTCAATTGCTTCTAAATACAATTCATACAAGATTTTGGCTTTTCTGTAAATTATTTTATCATCTTTATCATCATTTTGAAATCTTGCAGTAAAATTGTCCCATTTTGTACTTATCTCGGTCATTTGGCTGTTTATTTCTCGATAATCTTCCTCAAGTCTTTTCAAAAATTTTAAAAGCGCGTCCCCTGTTTTTATCTTTTCGTCAAGATTCTCGGTTTCCTGATATTTGTTCAGCCCATTGTCAATCAAAGGACTTATATTTTTAAAAATAGCCTTGTATTTTTTCTTGTAATTAATCACAACGACTTTCTGATTGACAATTTCGACATCAAGAGTTTTTATTTTTTCAAAATGTTTGTCAAGTTTCTTGAGTTCTTCTTTTATTTTTGTTCCTTTTTCTATTTTTTCGTTCAAATTTTGTTCATTTTTATACTCATCAGACTGTGTGATTGGCGCTACGCTTTTTTCATAAACAAGGGGGAAATTTGTTTTATATTTTTCGTCAATTTCCGATTGTTTTTTCAAGATATATTCATCTAATTCTTTAAGCTGAGGAATTTTTTTTTCGTAATATTCAAGTTTTTCTATAATTTTTTTTGCAGGCTCTTCTATTTGAGCGATATAAGGTATTGCTCTCACTGCTTCAACCTGATTATTATATGGAAGTAATTCGTTTTTATAAATTTCAGGAAAAGACTTTTGGTATTGCAAGATTACGTTTTTTGCTTTTTCATCAAGCTTGTTCAACAGTCCGATAAGTTTGTCATATTGCTTATTAATATGCTCTATTTGAGCCATAATTTTTTTGCCTTTCTTAAAATTTTGCTCATCTTTTTTCGGTGCATTTATGCAGGCTTCGTATTCTTTTTTCAATTCTGCTATTTCATTTTCAAAAACTGCATTCAGCCCATTTTTAAATTTTTCAGCTTCGGCAAACAATTTTTCAAATTTTTGTTTTTGAAAAGTAAGGCTGTTTTCTGTACTTTTTAATCTTCCATTGCTATAATGTTCATATTTTTCAATTTCTTTATTGCTTTTATAATATGTTTTTTTCCCGTGCAGAAGTCCTTCTGCGTTGTAGTTTTCTTCGTATTTTTTAGCTCCATTCGGATAGTAAGTTGTCCACTGATTTACTTTTATGCTTTTTTGTGCAGAGGGGGCATATTGAAACATTCCTTCTGCTTTTTTTTGTCCGCCCGAATAGTAATAAGTCCATTTTCCTGTTTCGCAAACTTTTCCTCTTATATTTTTTGCCTCGCCTGATTCTGTCAGCAAACCTGAAGCATCAAAGCGTTTTATCGTAATCGTTTGGGCATTTTCCGAATAGCTAACTTCTTCTTTTAATTTTTTGTCGGCAGTGTTATAGTAATACTTCCAAGTGCCTGATTTTTTGTTGTTCGTATATCGTCCTTCTGCCCGCAGTTCGTTTGGCGGTTCTGTATAATATGTTTTCCAAATTCCGTATTTTTGCCCTTTGTTGTACAATCCTTCTCTGATTAAAATATTTTCACTATTGAATGCCCTGTATTTTCCATGTTGTTTTGTATCGTCATTTTTAAGGACAAAGTAAAGTTCTTTGATTTTTTGGTTTGTCTCGGGGTCAATAGCGTATTCGGCGCGCGGCGATGTCGGGTAACTACCAATTTCGCCCTGCGCCAATATATTTGTAGAAATCATGCAAAAAATAATAAAAAGCAAGAGGATGTTTTTCATAATTTTGTTAGAGTAATGGTTAATTTCAACAAGTTTGTTGTTCAACACTTCGTTAAAATTAAAAAATAAGAATTATATTACTGATAATTAATACCTTATGATTAAATCAGTGCAAATCCTAAAACAGTTAAAATCAGTAAGTTGCATTTTTTAAACGAAGTATTGTTGATGAAATCTTGTTTTTTTTAATGTTTATTACAAAGGTAATGCTTTTGTGCAAATCGTACAACTAAGCAGAAAAACATAAACATAAATTTACGAAAGTAACACAAATTTCATACCTCTTTAACCTTAGCTTAAAGGTCGATATTTCCATTAAAAACATAGCTTGCGGAAGCTTGTAGCCAAATATTTTTGATTATTTTGCTGTCATCGGTATCAAACGAAACGGATAAATTTCCGCCTTTGGTTTTTATTTGTAGGTTTTTCGGTTTGTTTGCGTTCTGAAAATATGCGCTTATGGCGCAAGCGGTTACTCCTGTGCCGCAAGATAATGTTTCGTCTTCTACTCCGCGCTCGTAGGTTCTGACTTTGAGGTATTTGTTTTCCATCTGTACAAAATTGACATTTGTTCCCTTCTTGCGGAATCGCTCGTTATTTCGTATTGCCCGTCCGGCTTGGACAACATCTACTTGGTCGAGGTTTTCAACGTATTTTACATAGTGTGGCGATCCTGTGTCAAGATAATAAAAATCGTCTCCCAATTCAATGTCTTTCACATCGTTCAGCTTAACGCGAATAATATTTTGTTCGGGATCGACAATTTCCGCCAAATGAATGCCATCTACTGCCATAAATCGGGTTTTCTGCTCAAATATTTTCAGTCGTTTGGCAAAAGCGACAATACACCTGCTTCCGTTTCCGCAGAGTGTTGCTTCGTTTCCGTCGGCATTGAAATAACGCATGGCAAAATCGGCATTTTCATGATGTTCTAAAAGCATTAAACCATCTGCCCCGACACCAAAACGCCTGTCGCATAAAAAATGAACAGATTCTGCGGGGAAATTTGCTTGTGTTAGTTCCTTGTTTCGGTTGTCAATAATTACAAAATCGTTTCCTGTTCCGTGATATTTATAAAAATTCAGCTTCATGTTTTGTTCGTGTTTTGTTTTTTCAGAGGTCTCGTTTTTTCACGACCCTGACAGGGTTTGAAACCCTGTCAGGGTCGTGAAAAAAAACGCAATCCTCTCAATTTAATACTGTTCTCTTTCGTTAGGAAAATCGCAAGACTTAACATCGCGAATATAAGCCTTGACAGCGCCTTCCATTTCGGCAAACAAATTGTGATACCGACGCAAAAAGCGCGGCGAAAATTCCTGATTGATCCCCAACATATCGTGAATAACAAGCACTTGCCCATCGACACCGCTGCCTGCACCAATCCCGATGAATGGAATTGGCAATTCAGACGCAACCTGTCTTGCCAATTCGGCAGGAATTTTTTCAAGAACAATACCAAAACACCCCGCATTGCACAAAGCATGAGCATCTTTTATCAACTTTTTTGCCTCTGTTTTTTCTTTTGCCCGTACAACATAAGTGCCGAACTTATGAATAGATTGAGGCGTAAGCCCCAAATGTCCCATTACCGGAATTCCGGCAGACAAAATTCGGTTTACAGAATCAATAATTTCGCTTCCGCCTTCTAATTTTACCGCATCGGCACTGGTTTCTTTCATGATTTTGATAGCCGAAGAAAGTGCTTTTTTAGAATCGCCCTGATACGTCCCGAAAGGCATATCGACAACCACCAAAGCACGCGAAACAGCTCTGACAACAGAACTTCCATGATAAATCATCTGTTCAAGTGTAATGGGAAGTGTAGTTTCAAAACCAGCCATAACGTTTGATGCCGAATCGCCAACCAGAATAATATCGATCCCCGCTTTATCAATAATTTTTGCCATAGAATAATCATAAGCCGTCAGCATTGATATTTTCTCATTACGCATTTTCATTGCGCTAAGTACATGTGTCGTTACCTTTTTTATCTGTTTATTTTCAAACATTTTATATCTTTTAATTTCTTATAATCAAATATTTAACACCTGTAAAAAAATACAAACTCAAAACTTTTTATAGGATTTCTTTAAAACAAAGGTAAAAATTTAGATGATGATGCAAAAAAATATCCTACCGTAAATAATTGATTCATTCTATTTTAAATATTTTTTCATTAAAATTTCATAACAAACTGATAATTTGCCATTAATCATTTGATAAAACATTGCAGTAACGAGAATAATTAATATATTTGGGTATTAGAATTTAGAAATTAGCAAACGCATAATTACCCCGATAAATATGACAAAAATTATTATAAAAATTCTGTTGATAATCAGCATTTTCCCCCATAGTATTCAGCTGTTCGGACAAGAAAATAATACCCCCAAAGACACTGCACTCATATATAAATTTGATATAAAGCAGGAAATCGGACCGGCAATTTGGCGCATTACCAACCAAAGTCTGCAAAAAGCCCAAAACATAAACGCCGATTATGTGCTAATTCACATGAACACCTACGGCGGACTGCTCGAATCTGCCGACTCTATCAGGACAGCCATTTTGAATTGCAATATTCCGGTTTATGTTTTTATCGACAACAATGCAGCCTCGGCAGGAGCATTGATTTCAATTGCCTGCGACAGAATTTACATGCGAAAAGGAGCAAATATTGGCGCTGCAACCGTCGTTGATCAGTCGGGGAAAGCCGTGCCGGACAAATACCAATCGTACATGAGAAGCATGATGCGCTCAACAGCAGAATCGCACGGAAAAGATACCATTATCAAAGGGCAAGACACAACTTACAAATGGAAAAGAAACCCGAAAATAGCAGAGTCAATGGTCGATCCGAGAATAAAAGTACATGGCGTGATCGACTCAGGAAAAGTATTGACTTTTACGACAACAGAAGCAATAAAACACGGATTTTGTGAAGGACAAGCAGAAAATATCTCAGAAGTCATAAAACTTTCGGGAATAAAAAACTACACAATAAAAGAATACAAGCTCACACGATTTGAAAAACTAATGGGTTGGTTGGTAAGCCCTTTCTTGCAAGGATTATTGATCATGATCATTGTAATGGGAATTTATTTTGAACTCCAAACACCCGGAATCGGCTTTCCGCTGTTGGCTGCCATTATTGCCGTAATTATCTATTTCGCACCTCTTTACCTTGAGGGATTGGCAGAACATTGGGAAATACTCTTGTTTCTTCTCGGACTTGCCCTGATTGCCCTTGAGATATTTGCAATACCCGGATTTGGAGTTGCCGGAATTTCCGGAATTTTCCTTGTAATTGTCGGACTTGCCCTTGCAATGGTCGATAACGTTAATTTTGAATTCTCAGAAACACATATCGAACCTATTTTCAAGTCATTTGCAATGGTAATTTCCTCGATGATACTTTCGTTTGTACTTTCCATTTATCTGACCAAAAAACTGATAACAGGCTCTACTTTAGGTTTTATTGAATTAAAAACAACCCAACAAAAAGACGACGGATATATCGGCGTTGAAAATCTGAAAGATTCTATGGTGGGCAAAATCGGACTTGCTGCCACCGTGCTTCGCCCTTCGGGAAAAGTACTAATTGACAATAAACTATACGACGCGCAGTCTTTGGTGGGCTTTATTGAAAAAGGCGAACAAATTCAAGTTCTAAAATACGAAACCGGACAACTACACGTTATTCTGCACAAAGACAAAAGCATCTGATACAAAAAACAGATAAAAACCAACCCTCAACCCAAAATAAACCAACAATTTATTTCGCCTTTGTTGAAAAATGCCGAAGAAACAATGTGCCGCAAATTTTGAAAGTTGATTTTTATTTTTATAATTTGCACAAAAAAAAGATTGCATGTCAAATAGTTTTATTGTTATAGAAGGAAATATTGGAGCCGGAAAAACATCGCTGGCAAAGAAAATAGCCAATGATTTCAATGCAAAGCTCATTTTGGAGCAGTTTTCAGACAACCCTTTTTTACCCAAATTTTATAAAGATCAGGAGAAATATGCTTTCCCGCTCGAACTGTCTTTTCTTGCCGAAAGGTATCATCAGCTCAAAAACGAACTCAGAGATTTAGATCTGTTTAAAGCATTTACCATTTCTGACTATTATTTTATGAAATCGCTGATTTTTGCCAAATCGACACTGGAAACGGACGAGTACAAACTGTATCGAAATATTTTTAATATCATATACCAATCGCTCCCAAAACCCGATTTGTATGTGTATTTGCATTTAACGGTCGATAATTTATTGAAAAATATCCAAAAACGCGGAAGAAGCTATGAGCAAGATATTAAACCCGAATATTTAGAAAAAATTCAAAAAGGATATTTCCAGTATTTTAACCAATATCCCGACACCCGATTTTTAATAATAGATACAAACAAGGTCGATTTTGTGAACTGTTCGCAAGACTATGAACAAATAAAAAGCTTGATTTTTGACGAAAAATACACCGTCGGAGTGAATCGAGTGATTGCCTGATTTTTGCAGACTGATAAAATGTGTAATATTATCGGAATTTGTATTTCTTAAACAAATCCCAAAGCACAATTCCTGCGCTGACAGAGATATTGAACGAATGTTTTGTTCCAAACTGAGGAATTTCAATCACGCAATCCGAAAGATCAACAACTTCTTGCAAAACACCTTTCACCTCGTTGCCAAAAACAAAAGCATATTTTTTGTTGTCTTGCACTTCAAATTTTTCAAGAGAAATGCTTTTTTCAGCCTGTTCGATAGAAATTATTGTGTATCCCGCTGTTTTGAGTTTGCGTACCACCTCTTGGCTGTGCGTTGCATATTCCCATGCCACAGAATCCGTAGCACCGAGTGCTGTTTTATGAATATCGCGCCGGGGCGGACAAGCCGTAATGCCGCACAAGTAAATTTTTTCGATCAAAAAAGCATCACTTGTCCTGAAAACCGAACCAATATTATTCAAACTTCTGATGTTATCAAGCACAACAACAAAGGGCGTTTTTTCAGTTTTGTGAAACTCTTCAACACTTAATCTATTGAGCTCCTGATTTTTCAACTTTCTCATAAAAATAATTTAAGCATTCTACGAATACGATAAAAACAATTTCATCTATACAAAAATGAAAAAAAGTTTGATTGTAACGAAAAAAAGCATATTTTCGTATGAAAATAATTAACAGAGAATTTCAAAAAACAATTATGAATATACACGAATATCAAGGAAAATCAATTCTCCGAGAGTTTGGAGTTGCCGTACCGGAAGGAATCGTTGCAGAGACACCGGAACAAGCAAGAGAAGCAGCCGTAAAAATTCAGGAAAAAACAGGCGTTGAAAGTTGGGCTGTAAAAGCACAAATTCATGCCGGAGGACGCGGAAAAGGCGGAGGTGTGAAAATTGCGAAAAGCCTTGATGAAGTATCAAAATATGCCGATGATATTATTGGAATGACGCTTGTTACACATCAAACAGGTCCGCAAGGAAAACTTGTAGGCAAAGTATTTATTGAGCAAAGTATTTATTATCCGAACGAAAACGGCGATATAGATATTAAGGAGTTTTATATGAGCGTATTGCTCAACAGAGCAAGCGGACGCAATATGATTATGTATTCTCCGGCAGGCGGAATGGATATTGAAACCGTTGCGGCAGAAACTCCTCATTTGATTTTTAAAGAAGAGATAGATCCCAAAACAGGCATTTTGCCATTTCAAGCGCGTCGCGTAGCTTTTAATTTGGGATTGTCGGGCAAAGCCTTCAAACAAATGACAAAATTTGTAAGCGCACTGTACAAAGCATACGAAAAAAGCGACGCATCAATGTTTGAAATAAATCCGGTTTTTAAGACATCAGACGATTTAATTTTGGCAGCCGACGCAAAAGTAAATATTGACGATAATGCACTCTTCAGGCAAAAAGCATACGCCGATATGCGCGACTTGACCGAAGAAGACCCAACCGAAATTGAAGCAGGGAAACATGATTTGAACTTTGTGAAACTCGACGGAAATGTAGGATGTATGGTAAACGGTGCAGGTTTGGCAATGGCAACGATGGACATTATTAAACTTTCAGGCGGCGATCCGGCAAACTTCCTTGATGTTGGCGGAACGGCAAGTGCCAAAACCGTAGAAGCAGGATTCAGAATAATCCTTAAAGACCCGAATGTCAAAGCAATTCTCTTGAATATCTTCGGAGGAATCGTCAGATGCGACAGAGTGGCACAAGGTGTTGTTGATGCGTACAACTCAATAGGAAATATTGATATTCCGGTTATTGTACGTCTGCAAGGAACAAATGCCGAAGAGGCTAAAGTGCTTATTGACAATTCCGGATTAAAAGTACAAGCTGCCATTACCTTGCAAGAAGCAGCAGATAAAGTGAAAAATGTAATGTAACATTTGTTTTGTTTTCATAGTGGTTTTAGCCTGATTAGCTTTTGCTTTTCAGGCTTTTTTCTGAAAAAAAAAAACGTCAAGACCCTTTTTCTTTAACAAGAGTTTACCGAGAATGGCAGCAAAGCCCAATATCCTCCGCTGTTTTCTTTGACAAAAAAGTGCTTTTCTGATGTTATTTTTCCTTATATTTGTTAGATGAACAAGTATAAATTATCCCAAATCGGAAAAATTTTACACGCAAAACTTATTGGCAAAGGGAAAGATACAATTCGTACTATTTTTATTGACAGCAGAAAAAGCTATCCTGTAAAAGGAAGTTTGTTTTTTGCAATAAAAGGAATCCGACACGACGGGCATTGCTTTGTTCCGGACTTGTACAAAAAAGGCGTTCGGAATTTTGTTGTTGAAGCAAAACCGAAAAATATAAAAAACATGCCCGATGCCAATTTCCTTGTTGTTGAAAATTCGCTTTCCGCACTCCAACAAATGGGAATATGGCACAGAAATCGCTTTCGCAACATTCCTGTCGTCGGCATAACAGGAAGCAACGGAAAGACCATTGTGAAAGAATGGCTTTTTGAGTTGCTGCGTAAAGATAAAATAGTTACGCGCAGCCCGAAAAGCTACAACTCACAAGTTGGCGTGCCTTTGTCTGTCTGGCAGATGAATGCCGATACCGAACTTGCAATCTTTGAGGCAGGAATTTCCCAAACAGACGAAATGGCGAATTTGCAGAAAATAATCAACCCGACCATTGGCATTTTTACGAATATAGGAGATGCTCATCAGGAAAATTTTTGCTCAATAAAGCAAAAAATACGAGAAAAACTACGGCTTTTTCTCCATTGCAACACCTTGCTCTACTGTAAAGATTGTGCCGAGATTCACGAGCAAATTGAATCAACATTCAAGGCATCTGACATTCATTTGGTTTCGTGGTCGAGAAACAAAAACGCTACTGTAAACGTTTATAAAATTGACAAAAAAACCGACAGCTCTTCTATTTTCGTTCGATTCAACGAAAAAAATATCCGAATTAATATCCCGTTTATTGACAATGCGAGCATTGAAAATTGCATACATATCATCACCTTATTGCTTTATTTGGGATATGACGAAAGTGTGCTTTTGGAACGTTTTATGAAACTCAGAACCCTGAACATGAGATTGGAAAAAAAAGAAGGAATCAACAATTGTGTTGTCATAAACGATGCTTACAACTCTGATTTCGGGTCTTTAAAAATGGCGGCAGATTTTCTCAATCAGCAGAAACATTTGAAAAAGACCCTGATTCTCTCCGATATGCTCGAATGCAACAAAAACAAACACACCTTGTACCGCGAGCTTGCCGAATTGTTGAAAAACTTGAATTTTTCACGCTATATTTTTATTGGAAACGAAATTTCCGAACACAAGCAATTGTTCAATAAAGATTCACTATTTTACCCGAATGTTTCTTCCTTTCTAAGTGAAATTTCCGCTTTAAATTTTCGCGACGAAGCCATTCTGATAAAAGGAGCGCGCAGGTTCAGGTTTGAAAGAATCTCAAAACTTCTGCAAAAAAAACAGCACGAAACCGTTCTTGAAATCAGCCTTGATGCCATTGTGCATAACCTAAACTATTATCGTTCGCTTTTGCACGCGCAAAGCCAAATCATGTGCATGGTAAAGGCATTCGGATACGGAAACGGTGCTGCCGAAATTGCCGAAGAACTTCAATATCAGAAAGTAGATTATCTGGGAGTTGCCTTTATTGACGAAGGCATCGAACTGCGCAAAGCGGGTATTCATCTGCCGATAATGGTCATGAATCCGTCCATTGAAAGTTTTGAGCAGATGCTGAAATACAAACTTGAACCCAATATTTTTTGTTTGTCGCTTTTGAATGCTTTTGTCGAGAAACTCAGCAACAAAAATATGCGCGATTTTTGTGTACACATTGAGCTGGAAACAGGAATGAACAGATTGGGATTTGGCGAACACGAATTGGATATTTTGGCGACAATAATACGCAAATCGCCGGAGATAAAGATAAAATCCGTCTTTTCGCATTTGGCGGCAAGCGACGAAACGCAACACGATGCTTTTACACGTGAGCAAATTGATAAATTTGAAAGATTTTCTGATTTTTTGATAAACAAAACAAAAACAAAAGCATTGCGACACATATTAAATTCGGCAGGAATCGAACGTTTCCCTGATGCACAATTCGATATGGTGCGTTTGGGCATCGGCTTGTATGGATTCAGTTCGTACAGGCTCTCGAAATTGCAACACGTCGGGACATTAAAATCGAAAATCTCGCAAATAAAAAAACTCGATAAACAAAATACTGTCGGCTACGGCAGACGGGGAATCCTTTTTAAAGACACAACTTTGGCAACCGTTGCAATAGGATATGCCGACGGTTTGAACCGAAAACTCAGCAATAGAAAAGGAAAAGTGTTGATAAACAACAAAATTTGCGATATTGTCGGAAATATTTGCATGGACATGTGCATGGTTGATATTAGCGATGTTGAGGCAAGCGAAGGCGACGATGTCGTAATTTTTGGAGAAGGATTGCCAATTTATAAAGTAGCTGAAAGCCTTGGTACAATTCCGTATGAAATAATGACCGCAATTTCGCGCCGTGTGAAAAATATTTATGTGCAGGAATAGCCCGAAATTCATACATTTTTTTTACCTTTATTATTGATTCTTTTTTCTGATTTGAATAAAAATCATGGACAAACAAAAAAGAGTACACATTTGAAATAAAACGTTCCGAATATTTCCTTAATTGTAAAAATTTATACATCAAATTCATATCATGATAAAAAAAATATTTCTTATAATTTTATTGGCAGGAAACCTGAACCTGCTTTATGCCCAAAGAATTACGAGTTTTTCTACCGATTCAATAGCTTTCCTTGATGAGCTGACAGATTTTATGAAATCAGGAAAAGGAGACGAGGGCGAGTCGCTTGCCATGCAGTTTGTTGAAATGTGGCGAAGCGGAAATTTCAAAGACGAACAAAAACAAATTTTTAAGGAAACGGCAAACAAATTATTGGAGCGTAGAGCGCAGCCCTTTCCATATTTTGCTTTGTATATTAAAGCTACAATATCTTTTATTGAAAACAGCAAGGATCTGCAAAGCTATAAACAATGGCAAAATGCGTTTACCGCTTTGTTGAGCAAGAAACATAAATCACTGTCCGACATTGAGGTTTTCCTCAACTTTTCAAATGCTTTTTTATCGGATTTTGTGCTGTTTTCAAACCGCTCAATCAGTTGGAGAGCAACACCAACAACATTTCGCTTTGAATACACCGACAGCCTGAAAATCCATGTCGGGAAAACAGACTTAACATGCTTTGCCTCAAAAGACAGCATGATGATTTACCAAACCGAAGGAGTATTTTATCCCGAAAAATTCCTCTGGCAAGGCAAAAATGGACGAGTAACATGGGAACGCCTCGGATTTTCAAAAGATTCGGTATTTACAGATCTGAAAAACTATACAATAAACATGAGCAGAACCTCTTATGAAGCCGACTCTGTGAAATTTACCAACTACAATTTTTATCCGAAACCTTTGCTCGGCACTTTCAAAGAAAAAGTAATTCACAGCAAAAATCCGCAAAACGTTCCTTTTCCGCAATTTGAGTCGTACAAAACACTAAACATAAAAAACATACAGCCGTCTATCGATTATCAGGGAGGATATTCAATGCACGGCATCAGGCTAATCGGGCAAAGTGCCGACGGAACGCCCGCAAAACTGAGAATCCATAAAAACGACACTACGCTGATGACCGCACAATCGGTGAGCTTTGGTTTTAACAAAAATATAATTATGGCTTACAATACTGCCATAAATATCAAAATTGATGAAGATTCCATTTCTCACCCCAATCTTCTTTTCAAATATTTTATCGACAAACGAAAAATTGTCTTGATACGTAACAAAAAAGATATTTCGCAAACCTTGTATAGCGATTCGTATCACAAATATAATATTGATGTAGAATTACTTATGTGGAATATTGACAGCACGAGGATTTACATGAAAAACCTTCTTGGCTCGGCAAGAAATAAATTGGAACTCGAATCGGAGAATTATTTCAGCATGAGCGATTATTTGCGCTATCAATATCTTGATGAAAAAAATCCGATAAGCGCCATTCAAGGTTACTCGATGCGGAGAGATTCCGTGCTTGAGTTTTATGGCGAAGATTTGGCAAAAGAGATGCGCCGAAATTTTAATTATCTGAATCAAACGCTTATAAAACTTTCTTACGACGGCTTTATTGATTACGACCAGAAAACACATTTGATTCGGATAAAACCCAAACTCATACACTTTATAAATGCAAGAAGAAGCATACTGACAAAAGAATACCACCGAAATTCCGACTTTACATACGATTACGACATTATTCAAATCAGTTCGGAAACAGACAGAAGCGTTCCCAACTGTGTTTTGGATTTGAAGACAAAAGAATTAGAGCTGTCGGGCGTTGATAGTGTGATTGTGAGCCGAAAAGTAGAAGTAGATACCGTAATGGTTTACAATGAATTGATGAAACGCGAAAGGCGAATACCGGTAATAATCACTCCGAGTACGGGGAAAATGTCTATCAAAAAAAATCGTGATTTTTCTTGGGACGGAAAATTTCAGCTCGGATATTTTCGCTTTCACGGAAGCGATTTTTATTTCGATTACGACAGTTTCAGGGTCGATTTGAAACAGGTTGATTCCCTTAAAGTCAGCTTGCCGGAAGTAGATAGCACAGGACAAAAAACCGGTAAAATCACTGACGTAAAAAACAAAATTGAAGATGTTGTTGGTTTTGTATTTTTAGACCAAGCCAATAACAAATCGGGAAACGAATATACGCCCGAATATCCGAAATTTTCGAGTACAGACACTTCTTTTGTAAACTATGGCGACTCGACCATTCAAGACGTAACTTATCCGGACGACGAATTTAATTTCAGGGTCGATCCATACGATGTAGAAAGTATTTACTCGTTTACGACAAACAACTGGGTTTTAGATGGAACGTTCAAATCGGGAGGGATTGTTCCGGAAATCAGGGAACAGTTGCGCATAATCAAAGATACTGTCGATAAATTTAACGGAGCAGAGGCTTCGGGTTTTGGTTTTAATCGCGAAATCGACACTGCCGGAATACCGGTTTATGGAAATCGGGGCATGTTGTTCAACACCTTGCGGCTTGGGCTTCGCGGACTTCGCGGACAGGGCGAGCTGCAATACTTGACTTCAAGAACAAAAGCACCTGATTTTATTTTCTTTCTGGATTCGATGAATGTTGATGCCTCCGAATTTGTAATTGCCCAACAAAAAACGCCTGTCGAATATCCGACGGTAAAAAATACAGACTTGTATATTCACTGGAAGCCTTACGAAGATCAGATGTTTGCCCACTCAAAAGAAAATCCTTTTGATATGTATTACAAAGAGCAATTGGTTTCGACCCCGATACACATGAATGGTGTGCTGAATTTGACTCCGCACGGACTTGAAGGCGACGGGAAAACATCCTTGGAGAGTGCAAAAATTACTTCGCATAAATTTGATTATAAAGGCACTTATTTTGACGCAGATACAGCAGATTATACCTTGTATGCACTTGTCGGAGATGATTCAACTTTTCACATTAAAAATGTCGAAACGCACATGAACCTTGCGGAGAAAAAAGGCATTTTGAAAGCAAATAGCGAAAACTGCTTTGCCATGCTTCCGCAAAACGAATATTATGCTTACATGCAAGATTACAAATGGTTTATGGATAAACGAAAAATGGAAATGCGCTCTGCCGCAAAACCTGTTTTTTCGTCGGCGGATACGATCGGGCTGACGGAAATACAAAAAGAAGACCTTATGCTTGAGGGCAGTAAAATGGTTTCGACCAATCCGCGCCAAGATTCACTCTCGTTTAAAACAACTTTTGCCGAATATGATATGGAAAATAGTATAATCACGGCAAATCCTGTTAAATTGATTCGAGTTGCAGATGCAACAACATATCCGAGTACTCCGGTGATTATCGACAAAAATGCCCAAATGCGAACACTGAAAAATGCCAAAATAATAGCAAGCAACGAAAATCGGCTGCATACGATTTCTGAAGCAACCGTAAATATTGTCGGGAAACTTGATTATTACGGCTCAGGAACATACCAATATGTAAACGAAACAAAAATGCCCCAATCTATTTGGTTTGAGTCAATTGTAGTGAACAACAAAGGCAGAACAACTGCTGAAGGAGAAATTAAAAACGAGGCAAATTTTATGCTTAGTAACAATTTTACCTTTGAAGGAAGAGCGAAACTTGACGCAGGTTTCAAATATATGTTATTTAGCGGATACACACAAATGGTTCACGAATGTGAGGAAATAGCTCCGGAAAAATTCAAATTTGAAGCCCGAATAAACCCGCAAGACGTTTATATTCCTGTGAAAGACTCTGTTTTCAGCATAAATAACGATAAACTTTTTGCCGGAATGTATCTTACGAAAGCGCGTCCTGTGTTGTACGCATCGTTTTTCAACAAAAAGAAATTTTATTCCGATAAAAAAATCTTAGGCGCAAGCGGATTCTTGTATTTTGATAAAGACGAAAAAACTTACCTTATAAGCGGCAAGGCAAAAATCAAAGACAGAAATCAGCCGGGAAATTTCCTAAGCCTGAAAAAAGATTTTTGTTCCCTTAGCGGAGAAGGAAAAATGGATTTTGGCGTTGATTTGGGATTTGTAAAAATCGAGCCTTACGGATTTGTCGAACACGAGGTGAAAAGCTCGAAAACAGAAATAGATGCGCTGGTGACACTCGATTTCTTTTTTTCAGGAAAGGCTATTGACATGATGATAGACCTGTTGCTTGACACAAAAACACTGAACGGAATAAATTTGAAATTCGAGAAAACGCAGAAAAAATTGAACGAAGCGATTGGCACACGCGAAACAAAACGAATAATCTTGAAAATAGAAAAACGCGGAGAATACCAAGTGCCGAAAAAATTGGAACATACTTTTACGTTTTCAAACCTGAAATTCAATTGGAATCCGGAAACCCGCTCGTACCAATCGTTTGGGAAAATTGGAATTATGGCAATTGAAAATGAGCCAATTAATAAATTCGTAGAAGGATTTGTTGAGATTATTAAGAAACAAACCGGCGATAAACTCGAATTTTATTTCAAAATTGATAAAAAAACATGGTTCTTTTTCTCCTACGATCACAGCGAAGGACAAATGTTGAGCATCTCGTCTGTACAGGATTATAATGATATACTGATAGAAACCAAAGACAAACACCGCAAACACAAAGATGCAAACAAAAGAAATCCTTACGAATTTAACATTGCCGAAAAAACAATAAAAAATCGTTTCTTGCGCAGATTTTTGTCTGAAGACGAAATGTTGGATTACGACAGCAACGAAACCATTAAATTCGATGACAAAATCACACCGCCCGAAGATGCAATTGATCCCTTAGACGAAAATCTTGATGATGAAAATCTTGATGATGAAAATTCCGAAGATGAACAAAAGGAAAAAGACGACAAAACCCAAGAAGACGAAAACAAGGATTTGTTTGACGACGACGATGATGGCGAAGGTTGATTTTTGTATGTCGAAGCAAAAATAATAAGGCAAACTCACGGGATTGCCTTTACACAATATTTTTCTGTACTCTACACGCCATTTTTTGCTACATTCTTTCGTTTGCGGTTTTTCCCGCGACCCTGTCAGGGTTTGAAACCCTGACAGGGTCGCGGGAAAATTTGCCTCTAAACTTATTTTAACTGCAAATAGCAACACACCCATAAAAAATGGCGTGTAGAGTAATTTTTTTCTGCTAAAAAACAATGCTTTTTCTTTTTTATTGAGAATATTCTCATTATATTTGTTTCGAGAATATTCTCAAATGAGATTTTGTAAACATACTTTATGCCACGACGACGCAGACTTAGAAAAATAGTTGCTCCGCCAAGTTTTAAAGGCTACAAACCCTACGGAACAAATAAAAATCAACGGGAAGTTGTAGAATTGCTGTATGAAGAGTACGAAGCAATAAAACTTGCAGACTATAATTTATTGAATCATAAAGAAGCAGCAGTATTAATGGGCGTTTCGCGTCCTACTTTTGCGCGAATTTACGAAACAGCAAGAAGAAAAATAGCGCAAGCACTCGTCGAGACGAAAGAAATAAAAACAGCATATGGCAACGCATGCTTTGAGAAAAATTGGTTTGTTTGCAATGATTGCTTTACCCGATTTACAATTCCGAGAACAATACATGAAAAAAAATGCCCGCTATGCTCGTCAAATGAAATAGAATTAATCAACAAATAAAAACAGAAACATGAGCAAAACAGTAATTACATCTTCGGGAAACGACTTAAACGCACAATTTGACAGACGCTTTGGCAGAGCTGCTTGGTTTTGTGTGTTCGATGAGGAAACAAAAGAAACCTCGTTTTTTGAAAATGACAATCTAAGTGCCACGCATGGTGCAGGAACAAAAACGGCAGAAAAAATGATTGAAAAAGGTATCAGTAAAATAATCTCAGGAGATTTTGGTCCGAAAGCCAAAGAACTTTTGGATAAGTTTAACATTCAAATGGTTATTATTCAAAATGCTGACGTTAAAATTAAAGATATAATAGAAAAATTAAAGCAATAAGTTTCATTAAAAAAAGGAGGTCGTTATGCCCAATTTAGACGGAACAGGTCCTCGTGGCAACGGGGCAAAAACAGGTAGAGGAGCAGGAAAATGCACCCCTCAGCAGAACAAAGAAGAAAACGATTTTTGCCCAAAAGGCAGAGGACGAAGAGTTGGAAAAGCTTCAGGAACAAGGAGAACCATACGAAAAGGTAAAGAAGGTGCTTAATTTTCTGATAGTTTTATAGGTGAACCGTGCATTGTAACAGATGCACGGTTAAAAAAAACAATAAAGCAAATAAGAATTAAGAATTTAAAAAAAATACAAAACAAATGAAAAAAATAGCTGTACCTATTGACAATAACGAAATATTAGATGCGCATTTTGGACACTGTAAATCTATCTTGTTGATAAACATTCAGGACAATAAAGTTGTGTCTGAAGAAAAAGTTGTGCCGCCACCACACGAACCCGGATTATTGCCAAGATGGCTTGCCGAAAAAGGAGTTACTGATATTATTGCCGGAGGAATGGGACAAAAAGCAATACAAATTTTCAACCAAAACAATGTGAATGTTTTTGTGGGTGCGCCCAAACTACAAGCGGCAGAAATTATAAAAGGATACATTGAAAATACGCTGACTTTCACGGCAAACTACTGCGACCACTGACTTACACAAAACAAAGATGCTAATTTATGCCATACAAAATTGCAATAGCAAGCGGAAAAGGTGGAACGGGAAAAACGACAATTTCGGTCAATATTTTTCATTTCATGAATCAAATTTCGGAGCTGAACAATGCGGTTCGTTTGGTTGATTGCGATGTGGAAGAGCCTAATGACTTAATCTTTTTTCCTGATGCCCAAAAAACGCTTGAGCAGAGAATCTTTCAACAAATTTCGTTTATTGATACCGAAAAATGTAGTTTTTGTCGCCAATGTGTTGAGTATTGCGAATTTAATGCAATTGTCGTAATTTCTCACCTTGGGTTTGCAGAGATTAATCCGAGCTTGTGCCATTCCTGCGGTGCATGTTTGGTGGCATGCCACGAAAATGCCATAAGGCAAAAGCCCGAAGAAATCGGCAAAGCCACTTCATTCAGCACGGATAAAGGCATTGTTCTGACAGAAGGAAAGCTAAAAGTAGGTTCTGCAATGCAGACAATGCTCATCAGGGAATTGAAAAAAACGCTTTCCGCAGACTGCAAGCTGATTCTCTACGACGCTCCTCCCGGAACGAGTTGTCCTGTTGTGGAAACCGTAAGCGATGTTGATTTTATCATTCTTGTTACCGAACCTACGCCTTTTGGAGTGTACGATCTGAGGCTGATGGTTGAACTTCTGAAAGAAATGAACAAAGATTTTGGTGTTGTTGTCAATAAATCGGGCTTAGGAAATCGCGAGATTTACGAATACCTGAAAGAAGAAAATATTGAACTTCTGGGAGAAATTCCATTTGATGAAAATTACGCATCGAATTATGCTAAAGGACGTTTGTTTGAAGATATTCCCGCAGAAATACGGGATAGTTATATGAAAATTGTGCATAAAATCCAAAAGCGGAATCAGGCTAAATGAAAGAAATTACAATTCTCAGCGGGAAAGGCGGAACGGGCAAAACAAGCATAACGGCGGCTTTAGCCCTTGTTGCACAAAATGCCGTACTTTGCGACAATGATGTAGATGCTGCCGATTTGCATCTGCTTCTGCAACCTGAGGTCAAAGAAAAAAATGTTTTTTTGAGTGCATGGATTTCAACAATTCATAGCGACAAATGTACGGCTTGCGGACTTTGTTTGCAGCATTGTCATTTTGATGCAATATATCGGAACGAGGAAGGTGTTTTTGAAATAAATCCGTATAAATGTGAAGGTTGTAGGCTTTGCGAACGTGTTTGTCCGGCAAATGCAATTAGCTCTGAAAGAAGTGCGAACAATTTTTGGTATGTCTCAGAAACGCGAGCAGGCATTATGATTCATGCAAAAATGGGAGTCGGAGAAGAAAATTCAGGAAAGTTGGTTACTGTTGTCCGTAAAAAAGCAAGAGAAATTGCTGCGGAAACAAAGGCGGAATTTGTCATCAACGACGGACCGCCGGGAATTGGCTGCGCTGCAATTGCTTCGATAACAGGAACAGACAAAGTGTTGCTGATAATTGAGCCAACAAAATCGGGACTTCACGATGCAGTACGGCTGATTGAATTGCTTAAAAACTTTAAAATTCAAATTTTTGCAGTAATAAATAAATACAATATTAACGAAGAAATAGCACAGAATATCGCTCAAGTGCTTCAAAAGAAAAAAATCCCGCTTATCGACAAAATTCCGTTTGACAAGACAATGGTAAAAGCAATGGTAGAAGGAAAAACAATTGTTGAATATAAACCGCATTCTCGCATTACAGCATCAATACACAATATTTGGGAAACAATAAGAAAAGACTAATTTTTTTTGCTTTTTCGACAAACCAAAAGGGAAAAATTAATATCTTTGCACACAAAAAATAAGAAAAGGTGAGAGACAAAGTGATTATGATATTATTTTTATGGTGAATTAAAAGGGGTAAGGCTTTCAGTTTTGCCTCTTTTTTGTTTTACAAGCTAAAAAAATCTTCAAATAATAACATGCAAGATATAAACAGAAACCTTCCTGAGTAAAAGGGTTCAAACGCGCAGAGACATGATTATTTGGTCGGAAGACGGAAACAAAAACTTCCAACTTCCCTCTCCCAACTTCTAACTTAAAACATAAATACATGAAAAATAAGAGTCTTGTTTCAATCAATGATTATTCAAAAGAAGAGATTTTAAACGTTCTTGAAGTTGCCAAAGATTTTGAAAAAAAACCGGTACAAAATATTCTGCACGACAAAGTTGTTGCTTCATTGTTTTTTGAGCCATCGACCCGAACACGCCTGAGTTTTGAAAGCGCAGTAAGTCGTTTGGGAGGGAAAATCATTGGTTTCACAGATGCCGGTTCGTCAAGTGTTACGAAAGGCGAATCGTTGAAAGATACGATAAAAACCGTTTCAAATTACTCTGATTTAATTGTAATGCGCCATCCGCTCGAAGGGGCAGCTAAATACGCGAGCGAGGTTGCTTCTGTGCCCATTATTAATGCGGGAGATGGCGCGCATCAGCATCCAACCCAAACCCTTTTGGACTTGTATTCGATAAAAAAAACACAAGGAAAACTCGAAGATTTGAATATTTTCCTTGTCGGAGATTTAAAATACGGGCGAACAGTGCATTCCTTAATGATGGCGCTTGTGCATTTCAGACCGACGTTTAATTTCATATCGCCCGAAGAGCTTAAAATGCCTGAAGAATATAAACTTATGTTAGATGATTTGGGAATTAAATATTACGAACATACCGAATTTACGGATATAATCTCGCGGGCTGACATTATCTATATGACAAGGGTGCAGCGTGAGCGTTTTTCAGACCCGATTGAATATGAGAAAGTGAAAAATGTGTATATTCTGCGGAACAAAATGTTGGAAAACACGAAAGACAATATGCGGATTCTTCACCCGCTGCCAAGAGTCAATGAAATAAATGAAGATGTCGATGCAAACGAAAAAGCATATTATTTCACCCAAGCACTTAATGGCGTTTTTACGCGACAGGCAATCATTGCGTTGATTCTGGGATTGAAATAGAGAAAAGCCAAGCCGTTGTTGCCTTTGTGTATTTTGTTTATACTTGGTTGATTCTTTTTTTTCAGGCAAAACGGCTTGTTTTTTTATATGATAAAAAAAAGTAAGGTATTTTTCAGCTTATTTTTCGTATTTTTGGAATATAGAAATTATCTTTTGCAAGGGTTTTGCTTTTTCCGGTGTTTTTGTTTTCTCGTAAATAGCAATTAAGTGTTGAATAATTCTCTTCACAGTAATAATATTTGTACAGGGCGTATAAAAAGTATCTTCTACCTTTATTTTCTGTTGATTCAAGAAAAAGTCAATTTCTTTTCGCCCCAAAACAGCTCCGCTGTTAAACGGATTTATATAGAACAGCACCTCGTTTTCTTTTTCCTCACGAAAGGGCTTGTTCAGAAAAGCTAATATGAAATTTTGCGGAAGATTTACACCATAAATCGGAATATCTAATTTTTGAGCAATGGAAGCGTAGAGTATTGCCAAACTTATTGTATTTCCTCTTTTAGAATCTACAACATTGTTTATAAAGCAGTTTTGTGGCGCATAGATGCCTGTAACAGAACCTGAAAATTTGTAAATATCAAAAATAAGGTGGTTTATTATTTTTGTTTTTTCCAAAGCTGTTGTTTTGAAATTTATTTGTGCCTCAACGTCTTCAGTTATCAAATTAACGGCTTGTTCAATGTCTTTGAATTTTAAATCGGGATACTGATATTTCGCAAGCAAAAAAGCACCTTTTAAGAGATCGGCAGATTCGTTTGTTATCCAATATTCAACATGCTGCAAAATAGAGGTAAATTGAATTGTTTCAATAATTCCCTCAACCCGTTTGTGCAGCAATTCGCTTAATGAGTTTTCCCAAACAAGTTCCAATTCCGAAACAAAGTTAATACCCCGATTCAGAAGCGTGTGTTCTAATTCGTTATACACCTCAACGTCAGGATCTTCCAAGAGTGTAATAAGTGCTTTTCTTTCTTTTTCTTTCATGGTTTAAATAAATAGCAAAGCCTGTGTTACTCCTTATTACTTAAAAATACGAAAAAGATATGGTTTTGTTTGTCTTTATAGGCAAAAAAATATTTTTTTTTGATAAAAGTTAAAAAAAGAAAGGTAAATGCTGAAATCTAACAGAACCAAACTTTTGATAAGCGATGGTTCTGTTAAATTTTGAGCAGCGTGTCGGTTTGTAAGGACTTAGTCTATAAGTTTGTCAAGAATATACTTAATTACATCTTCGATTTTTGATTTGTAATTGGAGCTGTACTCTTTTCTCATTCGGTTTGCTACGATAAGACAAACAACCAAAGCCTTGTGTCCTAATAGTTTTGAAAGTCCGTAAAGTGCCGAACTTTCCATTTCGTAGTTTGTTATTTTTAGGTTTTCGTAAGTAAATTTCGGAAGTTTCGTATTGATTTCAGGATCAATTACCGGCAAGCGCAAAACTCTGCCTTGAGGTCCATAAAAACCCGGTGCTGCAATTGTAATGCCGTGAAATAGTTTTTCGCCTTCAATTTTGTTGAACAAATCGTCTGAAGATTTCACAAAATACGGAGCAGGCAGTATCTCGTTCCATTTTGTGTAATCAACAAAGGCTTTTTCAAGTTCCAAATTGCAAGCCTTGTTCCTGTCGGCATAGTAGTTGAGCAAACCGTCGAAGCCAACGGCATATTTTGCAACAACAGGGTTTTCTACAGGAATCTCTGCTTGCAAAGAGCCGGAAGTGCCAATTCTGACAAGATTCAAACTTGTATGTTTTTCTTTTACCGTTCTGGTTTCCAAATCAATATTTACAAGGGCATCAAGTTCGTTTACCACAATATCAATATTGTCTGTTCCTATTCCGGTTGAAATTGCGCTCACTTTTTTGCCTCTTAAAGTTCCTGTGTGTGTAACAAACTCTCTGTTTTTCACCTTAAAGTCAATCGTATCAAAAAATTTAGATACTTTTTCAACTCTGTCTTGATCGCCTACTAAAATAATTGTTTCTCCGATGTTTTCAGGGCGTAATTTCAGGTGATAGATACTTCCGTCGGGATTCAGTATCAATTCCGATTCTCCTATTTTTCTCATATTTTTAATGTTTTTAAATGTTTAGAAATACGTATTTTATTTTTTTACAGAAAAAAGCAAATCAAACAGATGTTTAGTGTTATCTGTTTTTCTGCATAATATATTCTTCCTTGCGCACAGCTAACGAATTCTGTCGAGCGAGCGGAGCAGTTTTATATCTTTCCGAATGCCTTTGTAGCCCAAAAATGTCAATATTGCTGATATTAAAGGAAATATTACGGGATATAAATATTTTTGAGAAGCATTCAGCTTCGAACTAATTTGCATGGTATAAAAATATATCAAACCGACGAGTCCTACCATTAGAATAATGTTATAAATGGCGACTCTTGCCTGTAAGTTTCGTTTTTTGTATAGAAAAATATCCAACAGACTTAGCAAACTTATTCCGCCGGTTAATATTGCCAAAGGGAATGTTGGGTACAAAAAGCCGAGATCGCTTTCCGGCAGTGATTTTATCCCGAATACCGATAAAACAAATGTGTCGTTTGGCATTGATTGGAATTCAACCAAAGGAAAAAACATCATAAGGGTCATTAATATTGTTGCCAGCAACAGATAAACGGTTTGTATTCTTTGTATCATTTTTTATGATTTTAAAAGTTAATAGTAAAAAAATACAAAGTAAAATAAATAGCGTAAACACACAAGAAAAAAATGTGTTTTATTAGCGCAAAGGCAAACTTTTTATTGCTTACAAGCAGATTGTGTGAAAGATATAAAAGTTTAGTTTTAATAGATTTAAGGCAAAAAACTTTCATCAAAGCTGATTGGCAAAAGGTCTCTTGCTCGTTTTGCGATATAAATTTTATCTTCGCTTGCCATAATCACTTCCATGGGTGTTTTAAAGCGGGTTTCTGTTTCAAGCAAGACTTGACGGCAAGAGCCGCAAGGCGAAATCGGCTTTGATAAAAATTGACCATCGGCATATACGGCAATGGCGATTTTAACAACCGGAACATCAGGATATTCCGAGTTTGCGTAAAACACAGCAACCCGTTCGGCACAAGTTCCTGATGGATAGGCTGCATTTTCTTGATTGCTTCCTAAGATTATTTCGTTGTTTTCGAGCAAAACTGCCGCTCCGACACTGAATTTCGAGTATTTTGAATAAGCCTTTAATGCTGCTTTTTTTGCTCCTTTGATCAATTCTACATCAATGGCTTGCATTTCATCTATCGAATCGAATTCGCTTACGTTTATGTCAAATTTTTTATTTTTCACGTCTGTTTATGTTAAAATGATAAAAAAATAGTTTATAGTTTTATTCGGTATTCATCAATACGAAATCCGCTCAAAAATGCAGCGGTTTTCATTCTTTTTTTTGATTGCAATTGCAAGTCATTAATTTTTATATATCCGCCGTCCAGAGCAATTTCAAAATTTTTTTTGCCGTCAGTTTTTATGTCTCCGACCTGCATTTGGTGTTCGCTTTGTATTTTTTCGACACTAAAAAGTTTAAAAGACAAGACTTTTGCTGTTTTCTTGTGTTCAAACTCTGACCAAGCTGTCGGATACGGACTTAATCCGCGAATATGGTCAAACACCTTATCCAACGACTTGTGCCAGTTTATTTTACAGTCTTCTTTGTAGATTTTCGGCGCTTCTTTCAGAGGCTCGTCGTTTTTTACGAGTTCGTGCTGTTCTATTTCGGTGTAATTGTCGTCGATAATTGCCCGAACTGTTTTCAAGATCAAGTCTGCTCCTTTGAGCATCAGCCTGTCGTGCAAGGTTCCGGCAGTGTCAGATGCGGTTATGGTTTCCGTTTCTCTGAACAGGATATTCCCTGTGTCGATTTTTTGTTTCAGAAAAAAAGTTGTGATTCCCGATTCTTTTTCGCCATTTATGATTGCCCAATTGATTGGCGCGGCTCCTCGATATTGGGGTAAAAGGGAAGTGTGTAGATTAAATGTACCATATTTGGGCATTTTCCAAACGACTTGGGGCAGCATTCTGAATGCAACAACAATTTGTAGGTCAGGATTTAAGTTTTTCAGTTCGTTCAAAAAATCCGGAGATTTCAGCTTTTGAGCTTGTAAAACCCTGATGCCCTGCGATAAGGCAAACTTTTTTACCGGCGATTGATGCAATTTTAGTCCTCTTCCGGCGGGTTTGTCCGGAGCTGTTACAACTGCTACTACGTTTAGTTTATTGTCTATCAGACGTTTTAATGATTCTACTGCAATATCAGGAGTTCCATAGAAGATTATTCTTAAATTATTATCGGGCATTGGGTTGTGGTTTTATCAAATTTGAAAATTAAAATAATGGTTTTGTTCCCACTTTCAAAGAACTTTTGTGTAAAAATAAACAGATTATTGCAAAAATAGAGATTTTAAGTGTGAATGAAAAATATAAACAGTGTAAAGTAAAGACTTTTTTTGTTTATTGCTTGTAAGCGGATAGTTTGATTTTTTTTGTGTGATGAAAATTTTTGACAGCGATACAAACAAACTTGCTTTTGTGTTTTCAACAGGCAAAAAAGCCCTTACAATTTTGTTTTTGTTCTTTTTGTAAGGGCTTGTTATTTGACTATTTAGTCTTTTATTCCTTTTGGGAATTGTTATTCTCCCCGCCGGAAGAGGTCGAACCTTCTTTCGTAATATATTCGTATTCGATTATCACAGGATCAAACCTGTCAAAATACAGCCTTTCTTCTTGCACAGGATAGCCGTCTTCATTATACGTAAATTTCGAGGTATAACCTGTAAGGGTTTCGCCTTGAGCTGTTTTTTTAACGAATTTTGTGATATTATTGTGCGAAAGCGATGATAATTGATGAATTATACCTTTTGATGATTTTGCCGTAATATTGTATAAAAACGTAATATTTTCAAACGGATTGGTATATTCATCGTGTTCATATTCGTTTCTGTAAGTGATTTCTGCCTTTGTTTCATTGGGAACTTTCGTGAAAATATCCTCAATTGTTACATTGTTTTTCGAATTGTACAGATAACTGTGGTATTCTAAGAAATTTTTTGAAATACTGTTCTCAAAATGATAACGAAAATGCTTAATAACTTGTTTTGATGAATTGTATTCATAAGTAAGCGAAGAATCTTTCCATGTTTGATTTTTTTTAAACAGCATTTCGTACAGGAGTTTGTCTGCATTGTATTTTATTTCAATAAAAACATCAATATTTGTTCTTTCTTTATTGAAATACCGAATGTGTGTGTTCCTGTCGCCGGCATCGTATGTGAGGAAAACATAGTTTTGTATTGCCGGCTCTGTTGCAGCAGTTCCCTCTTCCTTTCCAAACATAACGATTGAATCGACCCTATATTTTTCATCGTAGTAAAACTCTGCAATAACCTCAGAATCTTCTGTGATTTTCGATATATAATTTTTTTTAGGTTCAGGAATAAGCCCTTCTTTTTTCCCACAAGAAGAAAATGTTACTGCGATTGCAATAAATAAAACCAAAAGATATGTTATTTGTTTCATAAATAAAGTTTCTTTTCTGTTCAACTTGATATGTTATACTATGTGTTTGTAAAAATAACGAAAAATATCAAGCGAAATTATAAGATTTTGATAAATATTTGTATAATTTGATTAGTTGATAAATTTTATAGGGAAAAATTGCCTCAAAAAATCAGTGTAAAAGACAAATTTAAGAGTTTTTTTACACTATTCTTACATTTTTTGAAAAAAAACAGGTATTTTTGTTCTTTATAAGAAACTAAAATCAAAATTTTACGTAAAATAAGGTAAAAGATTTTAAAGAAAAGCTGCTATAAATAATATGTCGAATAACATTTTTTTGATACATGCCAAGTTTTGTGCTTTGGAATGAAACGTGTTGAGCCGTTAAGATTATTTTCATACGGCATTTTTTATTTATAGCCCAAACAGTTATAAACTTAAATAATTGAGAATGGGTATTACAACTTTACAATTTTTGTTTAAAGGCATCATTGCCGGACTTTGGGTTTCTGTTCCTCTCGGACCAATTGGCGTTTTGCTTATACAACGCACCATGAACAAAGGCGTTAAATCGGGTTTTATTTCAGGCTTGGGCGTTGCAACTGCCGATACTTTTTATGCAATGATAGCTGTTTTTGGCATTACATTTCTGTCAAATTTTTTTGAATCGCAACAAACAATTCTTACTATACTCGGAATCATCATTCTTCTTGTGATGGGTATTAAAATGTATAACTCCGATCCTGTTTCCTGCCTGAAAAAGAAAAAAGAAAATTCAGGCAATGAGTTTACTGATTTTTTTTCAATGTTTATGCTCACCATTACCAACCCGCTTACCATTATTATATTTAGTACGGTTTTTGCTCTTTTGGGAATTGGTTTAATCCAAACAAACAAATTTGGGGCGATTGTCGTTACCTTTGGAATTTACATCGGAGCTTCCTTGTGGTGGTTTTTATTGAGTTCGGGAGTCAATTTTTTCAGGCACAAAATAAAATTAAAAAGCCTTTTCTGGATGAATCGGATCACGGGAGTTATTATTATTCTTATCGCTCTCGGCGGAGCAGTCAGCAGTTTGCTTTTGCTTTTCAAATAAAGCCTTTCTTTGCGTTAAAAAATACACAAAATCCTTTTTGCACAAGCAGCAGAGGATTTTGTGTATTTTTTTATTTCTCTACGCATCTTTCATCGGCAGTTTAAATCTGCGTTTTTTGTCAAATTGATATTTTGCATTGGCAACTGCCGAGGCTGTCGGGACTAAACCAATTTCGCCAATTCCTTTTGCGCCGTATGGACCATGCGTGTCTGTTACTTCAATTCCTTTGACCACAATTTTCGGTATATTCGTAATGCGCGCCAAGCCAATGTCTTTCAATTTTTTGCTTACAAGAAAACCATCTTTCATCGGCAGTTCTTCGTTCAGCGCATAACCTATTCCCATCAAAACCGCGCCTTCGATTTGTCCTTCAAAAAACATTTGGTTCATAATTTTTCCGGCATCGTGGGCTGCGTAGAAAGTGTCGATTTCTCCTTTGTCATCTAACACACACAGTTGAGCTGCATATCCGTAGGAATAATGCGTAATTGGCTCTTCGACATCTGTGCCGGGTTTGGTTGTCCAGTCGCACATGTAGCTTCCTCTAAATTCACGTCCCACAAGCTCGTGCAGCTTTTTTGTTTTCAACGCCTCCTTTATTTTCTTTGCGGCATCAATCACAGCATTGCCAAGCAGCACGGTTGCACGCGACGAAGTGGTCATTCCTGTTTTCAATCCGGCTTTTGTATCTACTACAACATCAATATTTTCCGGAGGCAATCCTGTTTCCTGACAGAAAGGCTGAATTGCCATATTGTGGACTCCTTGTCCCATTTCCGACCACCCGTGATGTATCACAATCTTATCTGCCGATTTTATTTGTATGATTATATCACAAAAATCGGGCATGCCGTTTCCTACGCCTGAATTTTTTATCCCTGTGGCGATTCCGGCATATTTCGATGCGTAAAACTCGTCTTTCAATGCTTCAAGGCATTTTTTTATCCCGACATCTTTCAATTTTTGCCCTGTTGCTGTTCGCAAACCATCGTCCAGAGCATTATCGTAACGAATTTGCCAACGATCAAAGCCTCCTTGTTCGCAAATATCGTCGATACAACTTTCTATGGCAAAATTCACCTGATTTGCGCCAAATCCGCGCATTGCGCCGCAGGGAACATTGTTTGTATAAACCGTTTTTGCCTGCAAATCAATGTTAGGAACAAAATATCCGGCAGTAGCATGTCCGGCAACACGCTCCATGACCTTATTCCCGACAGAGGCATATGCGCCCGTATCGCCAAGGGCGCGCAATTTTAGCGCTGTCAGTTTGCCGTTTTTGTCGGCACTTAACACAATATCCATATAAACAGGGTGACGTTTCGGGTGCATTTGCAGCGATTCTTCCCTTGTAAGCGTAAGTTTGACAGGCTTTTGTGTTAATAAAGCAAAAAGCGAAACATGAGCTTGCACGCTTAAATCTTCTTTCCCGCCAAAACCGCCGCCATTGGCAACTTGCTCGACATTGATTTTTTCAATCGGCAGATCAAGCAATTTGGCAATTTGTTCTTGCTCAACATAAACGCCCTGTCCTTGACTAAAGAGTTTTATTCCGCCTGCTTCGGGCAAGGCAACTGCCGATTCTTTTTCAAGAAAACCATGCTCAATGCGCTGCGTTTCGTAAAATCCTTTGGACACAAAAGCTGCTTTTTCTATTTCCCGATCTGCATCTCCGATAGTAATGATACAATTATCAAGCAAGTTTGGCTTGTTCGGGTGAACTTGCGGACTTTCAGCTTTCTGTGCCTGAAAAACATCTGTTACAGCTTTGTAAATCTCGTATTCCACCTCAATCAATGCGGCTGCTTTTCTTGCTGTTTCCTCACTTTCTGCCACAACTCCGGCAACGACATCGCCGATATAGCGCGAAGTTTCGCCAACATCAAGCATCATAGGCCAATCTTTAAAAATTAATCCCGAAAATTTATCTCCGGGAATGTCCTTTGCGCTTACGATTCGCACCACTCCTTCAAGTTTTTTTGCTTTTGAGGTGTCAATTTTCAAAATTTTGGCTCTTGGATACGCCGAAAACTTCAACACACCAAAAAGCATTCCGTCTATAAAAATATCGTCGGTAAATTTACGTTTTCCTATTGCAGTGTCGTATGCCTGATATTTTTTATACGACTTGCCGATAGTTGCATCATTTTCAAACTCAATAATTTCATTTTCCCGAATTGCCTTTGCGGCAAGTTTTACACTGTCGATAATTTTCACATAGCCCGTACAACGGCAGAGGTTTGGTTTCAAGGCTTTCTTGATTTCTTCGTCTGTCGGATTCGGATTGGAATCAAGCAGAATTTTTGTCCGCACAATGATTCCCGGAGTACAAAATCCGCATTGTATTCCGCCTTTCTTCACAAAGGCTTTGCCTATGGTCGATTTTATTTCTTCGGCAACTCCTTCGAGCGTAACAATCTCTGCATCTGCCACTTTCCCCATTTTTACGACACACGCCATTCGTGGCTTTTTGTTTATTTCAACAGTACATGCGCCACAGCTTGCTTGCCCCGAACAGCCGTCTTTTGCTGCGGTCAGTTGCTTGTCATTTCTCAAATAGGATAATAAAGTCCTGTTTGTATCGCCAAAGTATGTTTCTTCTTTTCCGTTAAGTTTAAATTTGATCATGCGTTTTAGTCTTTTGGGCGTTTTGTGTTTCAATACTTTGTTGAAAATCCATAACTTACTGATTGTAAGCGTTTTAAAACTCGAAATAAATTGTTCATAAATTACTAATTATCAGCAACATAACTCTCAGCTTTGCTTTGTTGCTTATTTCAATCGGGCAACAATGATTCCGTCTTGGCGTTTTATTCCTGCAATATATTCTGCCAGAGGTTTCTCTGAAACAATTACTTTTTTTGCAGCAGACGAGGCGTGCATCAGATGCACACGATTGTTTTTCCGAATGGCAAAACCAACATGCGCAATATCAAGCCCTTGCACATTTGTTGTTATGGCAATAATATCGCCATTTTGTATGTTTGTTTCCTTGTTTTTGATTTTTGCAGCAGGAATATATTTGAATTTTCGCTTAGATATTTCTTTCTCGCTTTTCGCAATTTCTGTTATAAACTTCGGATTTTTCAATGGCTTATAATAGTGCGCATGGCTTGTCATGAAATCAACTTTTCTATTCCAATCGTCGTGTGCAAACGTCTCGCTGACGATAGAAATCAGCCCTAATTTTTGATTATCATGCAACCAATCGGAAAAATAATGCAAGCGCGAAGGATATTCGTTTATTGTCCCGTTTCGGTATCGGAAGGCAATCAATTTACGGCAAAAATTGGCGAACGAAAGCTCTTTGCTTTTCACGACAGAGGCAAATGCCAACATATTTTCGAGAAAAGTGGTGCAATCCAATTCGCGCAGATTAATAATCAATTGTTCATCAATTTGCGTATCAAGTGTTTTTCCCACATAAGGGATATTTAAAAATTTTTTCCCGCAGGCAAGCACAAGTTCGCCCATATTTTCTTTATAAAGATGTTTTTGCGCCGCCCACTTCATGGTTTCGCTAAAAATAATGCTGTCAGCGGGTTGATAAATTATATTTTCTAAAATAGAATCTCGTTTCCGTGTGTGAATTTTTTCTTTTTGCTCGTTTGTCGTATTGCAACAAATGGCAGAAAGTATAAAAAACGAAAATACGACATATTGCATTGCGGTTAATTTTTTTCTTCTCATACAGCAGTATGTTTAATTTGTAAAACACAAGTTTATTTCAAAAAAAATAATCAATCATACAAATAGTATTTTTGTGCCATTTTTCTAAACGTCTCACAATCTTTTGTCCATATTGACAGTATTTTTTCGATGTTATTTTCTTCAGAAAAGGATTTGAAAATTTCGTAAGTTCCGGTCATGCGATTAAATATTTGTTTTCTAGTTGGAGCCATTGAAAAGAAGTTTTTGTTCGGATAAGTTTCGTGCAAAACGTGCAGTATTTGAAACTGAAGCATTGAATTTTCGAGTTTGGCATAATCTGTAATATGAATTTGAATGCCTTTTTCAATTTTTTGTTTCTTGTTTTTTTTCTGAAAATAAAATGTCTGAAAGCGCACACCCGGAATATTCAAAGCGTTCAGTTTTGTTGAAATCATTTTTTCGTCCATCCATTCGGCAACAAGAATTTGAGCCGGGAAATGCGTATCAAAGCCGAAAAAGTCAGGATAAAACAGCCTGAAAAATTCTGTCATTGAAAAAAACACAGGCGAATTTCCAAAAGGAAGATTATAGTCAACAGGAATCCAAGGCAATCCGGTTTCGCTGAAGAGCATATTTCGTTTCCAGCCTTGCATGGCAACAATCTGCAAACGACACTTTTTCCGCTTCGACAACATGCCGCTATAATTTAACAATCGCGCCAATTCTCCGCTTGTCAGCCCGTGAATATACGGAATTTTGTATTGTCCGATTGCCGAGATATTTTTGTCGTCGATGATATTTCCTTCAATTTTTACGCCTCCGAGCGGATTGGGTCTGTCCAACACCATAAATTCAAGCTTGTTTTCGGCAGCCGCTTCCATTGCCAGCCCAAGTATGCCGACATATTTGCTCGTTCGTATTCCAATATCTTGTATATCAAACAACAAAACATCAATTTTACGCATCATTTCGGGCGTTGGTTTTCGTGTGCTGCCCGTCAAAGGATACACGGGAAGTCCTGTTTTTGCGTCTGTAACAGAATCGGCAAATGGCGGAATATCAAAAGTGCCGCGAATGCCTTCTTCGGCAGCAAAAAGTGCCACAAGTTCCACCTCCTCTGCCTCAAAAAGTATATCAACCGTTTGTTTAAAGTCCGAATCAACAGCCGTATGGTTGGTAATTAAGCCTATTTTCTTTCCGTACAAAGGGAAAAAATTTGTATCGCGAAGCAATTCAATTCCGCTTTTTACCGGTTTTTGGCAAAAAATAAAGGACGGAAATAACAGAAAAAGAAAAAAAAAGCAGATATGTTTCATTGTGTTTATATTTTGGCTTGATACTTATATTTTTCGGCTATTGTATTATCAAAATTTGTTTGATTTAGCAAAAATTTCTCATACGTTTGGTTTTCAATTTGATTTGCTAAAAGCCTGTAAGTCCGACCAAATTTTATAGCCATTTTTATATAAAATTCTCTTTGTAAATCATCTTTACATTTTCTAAAAATTAAAGTATTATGAGACCATCCTAATTCTCTAGACAATGTCTGGAGTTTTTTATTATTCTGATACTCAACATAAAATTGCCTCATATTCCAAAGATTTTGTACACTAAAACCTCTTATTCCGGCAAACTTTTTTTGTAATTCTACAGCCAATCTTTAAATTTTTTTGTCTTGATAAATTTACGAACAATCATTTTAATAGACTGAAAACCTATTGTTTTCATGTCAATATCGTCAAGCGACACAAATTTAAAATCAGCAACATCGTCAGCAGGCGTAATATTTTGAAACGAACAGACTTTGCAAACAAATGCCATGTCGAGCGTATGGTATAAAATGTCGTTATACAAATAATGGTTCGGGAATGAGGCAAAATATTTTATTTCCGCCAGATCAAGATTCAATTCTTCGCGTATTTCTCTTCTCAGAGCGTTTTCTGCGGTTTCGTCAAAATCAATAAATCCGCCGGGCAAATCGAGTGTTCCGGCTTTGGGTTTGTTTTTTCTGACGGAAAATAGCAATTGTTCATTCTCATTGACTATCAAGGCTGCAACTGCTGCGGCTGTATTCAAATACAGTTCAAAACCACAGCTCCGGCATTTTATTTGTTTTTGGTTTACGAAAAACAAGCCTTCTGCTCTACACTGCGGACAATATTGAAATTTGGAACTATTCGGCAAAATTTGTTTCTCCTTTATTCTTTTTTTACTCTACACGACATTTTTTGCAAATTTCTTTCGTTTGCCGTTTTTTCCCTCGACCCTGTCAGGGTTTGAAACCCTGACAGGGTCGAGGGAAAATTGCCTTTTGCTTATTTTAACCGCAAATAGCAACACAATTATAAAAAATGTCGTGTAGAGTATCTTGGTTTTTTTCAAAAATCTGCTTCAAAACATAAAAAAAACTCAAAATACAAACGAATTTTATCCATTTTTTAAGAATATAGAAAAACTTACAATTCGTATTATGAAATTTTGCTAAATGTTTCACTTCTTACTGCATTTTTTTATTATATTTGTCATTTAATCAAGTATAAAAGTCTTTTTTTTTAGAACATGAAAGCAAAAAACATATTCATAAGTTACAGCACGAAATCTCCTGATGCCGAAATTGCAAGCGATTTTTATGACATTTTTGTTCGAGCCGGACACCGAACTTTTCTTGCAGCCAAAAGCATAAAAATCGGAGAAAGGTGGAGCGACGCAATTGCTTCTGCCATTACGGAATGTGAATATTTTATTGTCTTACTTTCAGAGAATTCGGCGGTTAGTGATATGGTAACCGAAGAGGTGAAACGCGCAAAAGAGTTGAATGATTTGTCGGGAAAAAACCGACCGCTGATTTTGCCTATACGCCTGAACCTTTCTGCGAAAAACAAGCTGAATTACGATATTTCGGGATATTTGAACAGAATCCAACACAAAAACTGGAAAAGCAACAAGGATACAAACAGCATTGCCGACGAAATTCTTTCGCTCCTGAACGAAGACATAACAATAGAAAAAGAGGTGGAAATGCCCGAAAAGCCCATTGAAGTGGTTGAGCCAAAAAATGAAAGTTTGCCCTTGCCAAATGCGCCACTTGAAATCCCGGGCGGCACGATTTCGCTGAACTCTAAATTTTATGTCGAACGTGAAAACGAAAAATATTTCATCAGCAAAGTGAAGCAAGAAGGAGCCTTGTTGAAAATAAAAGGACCACGCCAATTCGGAAAAACATCATTAATGGCAAGGCTTATTCAATATGCAAAAGACAACGACCACCTTGTTGTTCCGCTTAGTTTACAGCAATTTAATGCGAAAAATCTTCAAGACCTGAATAAATTCCTAATTCAGATTTGCGCGCATGCAAGCCGAAAAATCGGAGTAAAAAACCAAATCAACCAATTCTGGGACGACGAATACATGGACGTGAAAATGAAATGTACAACCTACTTTGAAGAATACCTGATTCCCGAAGCCGGCAAACCAATATTACTTGCCATTGACGAAGCCGACAGGATATTTGAATACAAAGATGTATCTTCCGAATTTTTTGGTCTCTTGCGCTTTTGGCACGAAGAGGCAAAAATATACGAGCTTTGGAAACAAATGAAAATAGCCATATCTCATTCAACAGAGGCATATTTGGCAATAACAAACATGAACCAATCGCCCTTTAATGTCGGGCTGACAAACAAGCTGAAAGAATTTACCATTGAACAAGTTGCCACGCTGGCGGAAAAACATAAGCTGAATTTCTCGGACAAACAATTGCGACAATTAACAGGCTTGGTGGGCGGACATCCGTATTTGATTCGGAAAGCACTGTACGAAATTGCGTCTGAGAATTACAGTTTTGACGATTTCATGAAAAATGCCTCAAACGAAGACGGACCCTTCAGCGACCATCTGAAACGTCATTATTTTAATTTGACGCAAAGCTCTACTTGCTTTAATGTCATGAAAGAAATCGTTACGAAAGAATCTGCATCTGACACAATTATTACAGGGAAATTGCGAGCAGCAGGACTTGTCAAAGGTGCTGCACCAAGTGTTAAGCCAAGTTTTAAACTTTATGAAGATTATTTTAATAATTTAATGCAACCAACACATCGTTAAAATGAAGAATTAAAAATTAAACATTGAAAATTAAAAACCTCAAAAATCCAAAAGCCCCCAAAAGTAAAACGACCAAAGTCGGAAGCCAAGCATCAAAAGCCAATTCATAAGGTGAAAACAAGATTATAAAAATTGTCAATGATTGAAGATTATATGCCCGGAGACAACGGAGATGTATATCAGGCAGGCGGAAGCCTCACGGAAGAATCTCAGACCTATGTTTTTAGAAATGCAGATGAGGAAATATACCAAAATCTAAAAAAAGGGAATTTTTGTTATATACTGACAGCAAGACAAATGGGAAAATCAAGCTTGCGAGTCAGGACAACCAAAAGGCTTAAACAGGAAGACTATAAATGTGTTTCGGTAGACATTAGTCAGATTGGCACTGATAAAAATACGGTAGAGCAATGGTATCATACTTTGATGTTTACGATTGCAAAAATATTGGGCGTAAAAAGGAGTTTGTTTCGAGAATGGTGGAGTTCGGTTTCAAGTTTAACTCCGGTTTCGCGCCTTAAAATATTTTTTGAAGATATTATCTTTCCGCAAGTCAAAGAAAATATTGTGGTTTTTATGGACGAAATTGACTCAATGCTTAATTTGGATAAAGAGATTTTTAGCAGAGACGATTTTTTTGCCATTATCCGTTCGTTTTATAACGAACGAGCAGACAATCCGAACTACCAACGCTTAAATTTTGTAATCATCGGCGTGGCTGCTCCCAACGACCTGATCAGCGACAAGGAAAGAACGCCGTTTAATATCGGATTGCCGATTCACTTGACAAACTTTACGCTTGACGAAGCCGAAGCACTTTTGATTGGTTTTGCGGGAATTAAAACCGATAAAAAGAAACTTCTTAAAGCCATTTTAAATTGGACAGGCGGACAACCCGTGCTGACCCAAATGCTCTGTAAACAAATTGCCGAGAATGAAACGATTATTGAAAACCCGGCACAAACCCTCAGAAAACATGTTCACAAACTTTTTCTGAGCAAAGATTTGCTCGGCGACGAAAACAACAACCTGATACATATTCACAACAGAATGATAAGCAGCGAACAACACAGCGTGAAAATGTTGAGTATCTATCAGGAAATTGTAAACAAAAAAACAATCAAGATAAACAAAGAAGACAGCACGCATATTCAGTTGATGCTGACAGGAATAGTTATAAATTCAAGAGGGAATTTCAAAATTGCAAACCGCATATATGAAAAAAAATTTACCTCCAAATGGGTTGTTGAGGAACTTGAAAAAATTGACAGACCTTACGCTGCTGATATAAGCAGGTGGTTGGAAATGGGCAAAGCTGAATCAACAGCACTCAAAGGCGAAGTGCTTAAAAAGGCGTATAAATGGGCTGCTTCGAGAAACGACCTCACGGAAACCGAACGAGAATTTATAGATTTTTTACGCCGAATGGAGCGCAAACGAAATAGAAGAATATGGGCTCTTTTTCTTGTAATAGGCGTTCCCTTGTTGCTGTTTTCTTTATACAAAAATTTTCAATATAACGAAGAGGTTCAAAAAGCCATTGAGTTTGCCGCTGAAGTTCAGGCAAAAACAAAAGAAGTTGAATTGAAAAATAAAAAACTGAATGAAATCAATAAAGAACGAGAAGAAGCACTAAAACTTACCGAAATCGAGAAAAAAAAGGCAAAAGAAAAAGAACAAAAAGCCATAATGGCTAAAAAGAAAGAACAATATCATAAGAAAATAGCCGAAAAAGAAAAACAAAAGGCAGAAGCAGCAGCAGAAAATGCCAATAGAGTGAAAACTGCGCTCGAACTTGTTTCAAAGGCACTGCAAATTGCAGATACAGACCCGACACGTTCGATAGGAATGATATACCAATCGAAAAAATACGATCTAAACGATATAAACCAAAACGCTTCAAACAAAGTTTATGCTGAAAACTTTTTTTATAAAACCCTTTTTAACAAGGAGATTGAAATAGAAGAATCCTGCTTCTCGAAAGACGGAAAGTATATTATCTCGAAAACTCTTGAACATGTTTTTATCTATAACATAAAAACAAAACAATACAAGGCATTGAAAATGAATATCGGAGCGAATTGTCGGATTGTTATTTTGCCCGAACGGGAAGAGATTTTTACCTATTCGCAAGATACGGTCAAATTTTGGACTTTATCCGGAAACGTGAAAAGGCAGTTCTATTGGCATCAAGTCAGTTTTATGAATGCTTATTTTTCGTCGGACGGAAAAAATATTTACACCTCTCTGGCAGGCGAAGGCGTAACGATTTGGAACGAAAACGGGAAAAAAATAAGCACAATTCCGGAAAAAGACGGATATATCCTTTCTGTGGCAATTTCGCCCGACAATCGCTTCATTCTTACGGGAAACGACGGCAACACTGCTCATCTCTGGAATAAAAAAGGCGAGTTGCTCAGAACATTTGAAGAACACAGATCGTGGGTAAACGACGTGGCTTTCTCGCCCGACGGAAACTATATTTTGACCGGCTCGGAAGACAAAACCGCCATACTTTGGACAATCGACGGAACGCCGATAATACATCTGGATAAAATAATGTACGGCATACGAAAGGTTGGTTTCTCGCCCGACGGAAACTACATTGTAACTTGTTCTTACGATAAGGAGCTGAAAATGTGGGATTATTCAGGAAACGAAGTGCTTAGTTTGAAAGGAAGCGATGATGTAATCAACTTTTTTTGTTTTTCGCCCGACGGCAAATCAATAGTAAGCACCTCGGAAGCACGAGTAAGCAAATTATGGTTGCTTCAAGGCAGAGAATACAACAATTATCGCGGACACGAGCGCAAAGTTGAATGTGTTTCTTTTTCGCCTTTCATGAAATATTTTGCTTCCGGTTCGAGCGACAAAACCATTGTTTTGTGGAAAATCGACGGGGAAAAACGCTTGACTTATCGCGGACACACTGCTTCGGTCAATTCCATTGACTTTTCGCCCGACGGGAAAACGCTCATTAGCGGCTCGTCGGACAAAACACTGAAAATATGGAATCTGCAAGGGAAAATACTTGCATCTGTCGTTGCGCATAAAAAAGACATTACTTGCGTTAGGTTTTCGCCCGACGGGAAAAAAATAGCAAGCGCGTCGATAGACGGAACGGTGAAAATCTGGGGAAAAAACGGGGAATTAATCGCAAAAATAAAAAACAAGAATAGAGCGCCGGTGTGGGCGGTCGGATTTTCGCCCGACGGGAAAAAAATTGTCATCGGTTCTGATGATAAAACAGTAAAAATAAAAGATCTAAACGGAAAAACGCTGTATTCGTCAGAAGCACACAAAGGCTGTGTTCGCTCGGTATGTTTTTCGCCCGACGGCACGCAAATACTTTCCGGAGCTGATGATAAAACCGCGATATTGTGGAATTTTTACGATGATATAACGACAAAATTTGAAAACCACAAAGGAGCTGTACGAAGTGCTGTTTTTTCGTCGGACGGAAAAAAAATTCTCATCGGCACAACAGGAAACACCGCAAAACTTTGGGACACAAACTCTAAGCTGATTCATGTTTACTCGGGACACCACGCAAGCGTCAATTCGGTAGATTTTTCGCCCGACGGGCAATTTGTACTGACAGGCTCAAACGATAAGTCGATACGCCTTTGGCTCAACAAACTTCCCTTTGAAAGCCTCAGAAGTAAAAATCTGATTGATATGTACGAGCAAAAAATTAAAGAAAAAATCGACGGTAAAAACAAAATTTACAGAAATTTACATTCAACACTTCGCTAAATTAAGAATTAAGAGTTATATTTCTAATAATCAGCAATTCTCAATTCTCAGAAACACAACGAGATGATTATAGAGGTGAAAGTTAAGCGAAAACCTTTGGCGTAAACAAATCGCTCATCGCTCATCACCTATCACTCATAAAAATAAACAGAAAAAAATTTGCCCAATCTCAAACATTCATGATTTAAAACATATAAAAAAAATTTGCCCCCCGACGCAACCTTCGAGCCTTTTTTCGTGTCATATATATAAAGGGCTGTTTGTTTTTGCAAATTTAGAATATAGCACATCTGTCATTACTGTTATAAAGTGTCAAAGAACATATGTTATATTTTGCAAAAAACGAGGCTCAATAACAAATAAAATGTATAAATTTACAAGCAAATTTTCATAAGAAATTTTAAATACACAACAATTATGGAAACACTTACTCCACCAGACAAGGATAGCACCGCCCAAGCAGAAACAACACAAAAGATGGGTGGTAATGATTATTTGGGATTAACAAGGGAGCATGCTCCCTTGTCTAAAAAAACT
>PDWI01001811.1_pt1 | contig 49607 bp, 48 predicted proteins | sample 1430891 | NCBI WGS metagenome assembly PDWI01 (sample SAMN01162508, study PRJNA174530) | Oral metagenome, whole genome shotgun sequencing project. | biome: Marine environment; feature: Marine mammal; material: Swab sample of the gingival sulcus; isolation source: swab sample of gingival sulcus...
GCGTTTAACATCGCTCGCGCCATTAAAGACCTCACCCAAGCCGGCGTTGCCGCCGTACACATGGAAGACCAAATCGGGCAAAAACGCTGCGGCCACCGCCCCAACAAAGCCTTGGTCAGCCGCGAAGAAATGTGCGACCGCGTCAAATCGGCGGTTGATGCCAAAACCGACCCCGACTTTGTGCTTATGGCGCGCACCGATGCTTATAATAACGAAGGCATTAACGCCGCCATTGACCGCGCCAACGCCTATATCGAAGCCGGTGCCGATATGATTTTTGCCGAGGCCATGGCGACTTTAGAAGAGTACCGACAATTCAAAGACGCCATTAGCGTACCGCTGCTCGCCAATATCACCGAGTTCGGCAAAACGCCGCTGTTCACGCGCCAAGAGCTGGCTTCGGTCGGCGTGGATATGGTGCTGTATCCGCTATCGGCTTTCCGCGCCGCCAGTAAAGTCACTGAAAAAGTTTATAAGGAAATCCGCGAAACCGGCTCGCAACAAGGCGTTTTAGACGACATGCAAACGCGCGAAGAATTATATACCACGCTAGGCTATCACGCTTTTGAACAGCAGTTGGATAGGATTAATGCTAAGAATGCTGAGAGCTAAATTAACCAAAAAATAGCAGGTAGGCATTTACCCGTCATTGCGAGGAGCGAAGCGACGTGGCAATCTCCCCCTATGCAAATTGCTCTTTGATGCAACAGGATATTCCAACGTAGCAGGGGATTGCCACGCGCTACGCGCTCGCAATGACGCGCAATTGCGTTTTTTTAAGATTAACCAAAAACCCACAACATAACGAGGTCAAAACCCACTATGAGTAAAACCACAGAAAAATCATCAGGACTGCGTGGCCAAAGCGCCGGCAGAACCAGTATTTGCACCGTCGGACAAGCGGGCGACGGCTTGCACTACCGCGGCTACAGCGTCGAAGAATTGGCGCAAAAATGTCGCTTTGAGGAAGTCGCCTATCTCTTGATGAAGGGCGAATTGCCAACGCAAAGTCAACTCGATGAATTCACCCAACAAATTATCGATTACCGCGGCTTGCCGGAGGCGTTGAAAACCACTTTAGAAGCCATTCCCAAAGACACCCACCCAATGGACGTATTGCGCACCGGCTGTTCGATGTTGGGCAATTTGTACCCCGAAAAAACCTTTGCCGACCAAGAGTTGGCGACGATTTCCATGCTCGCCAATTTGCCGGCCATTGTCACCTATTGGTATCGCTACAGCCACGACGGCGTTCGCATTGAGACCAAACTCGATGACGCCAGTATCGGCGCCTATTTCTTGCACATGCTACACGACAAACAGCCGGAGGCGCTGAATGCCGAGGTGATGAATGCCTCGTTAATTTTGTATGCCGAGCACGAATTTAACGCTTCAACCTTTACCTCGCGCGTGGTTGCCTCGACACTATCGGATATTTACTCCTGTGTGACGGCGGCCATTGGCGCATTGCGCGGCCCACTGCACGGTGGCGCCAACGAAGCCGCTATGGAAATGATTGAGCAGTGGCAGGACCCCGACAAAGCCGAAGCCGATTTGCTCCAAATGCTCGCCGAAAAGCAATTGGTTATGGGCTTTGGCCACGCGGTTTACAAAGTGCAAGACCCTCGCAATGCCATTATCAAACGCTATAGCAAGCAGTTAGCCGATACCGTGGGAGACGAGCGCAACCTTTACGCCGTCTCCGAGCGCGTCGAAGCCGTGATGAAGCGCGAGAAAAACATGTTCGCCAACGCTGACTTTTTCCACGCCTCGGCTTATACTTTTATGGATATCCCGACGGCATTGTTTACGCCGATTTTCGTTTTCGGCCGCACCGCCGGTTGGACGGCGCACGTTATGGAACAGCGCGCCGACAATCGCATTATTCGCCCCGGCGCGGATTATATCGGCCCTGAAACGCGCAGCGTGCCGGCGATTGGTGATAGGTAAACCCTTTGTAGGGGCGAACACATGGGTTCGCCCCTACAAGATTTCTCGTTCAAAAATAAATAACCATAAGGGCACATCATGAGCAATCAAACATACCTAAAACCACTCCCAAACACAGACCTACAATTTTTCGATACGCGAGCCGCCATTGACGACATTCAAGCCGGCGCCTATGACAAATTGCCTTATACCTCGCGGATTTTGGCAGAAAACTTACTGCACAAGGCCGATAACGTCGATGCCGACACGCTGACGAATTGGCTGCGGCAATTAATTGATAAAAAGCGCGATATTGACTTCCCTTGGTATCCGGCGCGGGTGGTTTGTCACGATATTTTGGGGCAAACGGCACTGGTCGATTTAGCCGGTCTGCGCGATGCCATTGCCGAAAAAGGCGGCGACCCCGCCAAGGTCAATCCCGTGGTGCAAACGCAGCTGATTGTTGACCATTCGTTGGCGGTGGAATGCGGCGGCTTTGACCCCGAAGCCTTTGACAAAAACCGTGCCATTGAAAATCGCCGCAACGAAGACCGCTTCCACTTTATCGAATGGACAAAAACGGCGTTTGAAAACGTCGATGTTATACCGGCCGGAAACGGCATTATGCACCAGATTAACTTAGAAAAAATGTCACCCGTAGTGCAAGTCAAAAACGGCATTGCCTACCCCGACACCTGCGTAGGAACGGACAGCCATACGCCGCACGTTGACGCGCTTGGCGTGATTTCGGTGGGTGTGGGCGGCTTAGAAGCCGAAACCGTCATGCTCGGTCAGCCGTCCATGATGCGCTACCCCGATATTGTCGGCGTGAAGCTCACCGGCAAGCGCCAAGCCGGCATCACCGCCACCGACATGGTTTTGGCGCTCACCGAATTTTTGCGCAAAGAGCGCGTGGTCGGCGCCTATGTGGAATTTTTTGGCGAGGGCACACGCGATTTAACTATCGGCGACCGCGCCACCATTTCCAATATGACCCCCGAATACGGCGCGACTGCCGGCTTGTTCTATATCGACCAGCAAACCATTGATTATTTAAAACTCACCGGCCGCGATGACGAACAAATTCGCCTTGTGGAAAATTACGCCAAAACCACCGGCCTATGGGCGGATGACTTGCAAACAGCGGAATATGAACGCTTGCTCACCTTCGATTTATCAACGGTGGGACGCAATATGGCCGGCCCGTCCAACCCGCACGCGCGCTTATCCACTGCCGATTTATCGGCCAAAGGCATTGCCGGCGATTGGCAAGAGCCCAGCGACAACTGGCAAGGCCACATGCCCGATGGCGCAGTGATTATCGCCGCCATTACTAGCTGCACCAACACCTCTAACCCTCGCAATGTCGTAGCCGCCGCTTTGGTGGCGCAAAAAGCCAACGCATTGGGGTTAACGCGCAAACCGTGGGTCAAAACTTCGTTCGCACCGGGGTCTAAAGTCGCTGAGACCTATTTGAATGAAGCCGGCTTGTTAAGCGAAATGGAAAAACTGGGGTTTGGCATTGTCGGCTTTGCCTGCACGACCTGCAACGGCATGAGCGGCGCACTCAACCCCGATATTCAGCAAGAAATTATCGACCGCGATTTGTACACCACCGCCGTGTTGTCGGGCAACCGCAACTTTGACGGTCGCATTCACCCGTACGCTAAACAGGCGTTTTTGGCCTCGCCGCCGCTGGTGGTGGCGTATGCTTTGGCCGGCACGATTCGCTTTGATATTGAAAAAGATGTGCTGGGCGTGGTGGACGGCAAAGCAATTCGCCTCGCCGATTTGTGGCCGAGTGACGAAGCCATCGACCGCATCGTCAACGACCACGTCAAGCCGCAACAATTCCGCGATATTTACGAGCCGATGTTCACGGTATCGGCCAGTGAGAAAGCCAAAAGCCCGCTCTACGATTGGCGGCCGATGTCCACCTACATTCGCCGGCCACCGTATTGGGAAGGCGCATTGGCAGGCGAGCGCACACTAGCGGGCATGCGGCCGTTGGCAGTGTTGCCCGACAACATCACCACCGACCACTTGTCGCCCAGCAACGCCATTTTAGCGACTAGCGCCGCCGGTGAATACTTGGCGAAAATGGGCTTGCCAGAAGAGGACTTCAACAGCTACGCCACCCACCGTGGCGACCACTTGACGGCACAACGCGCCACTTTTGCCAACCCAAAATTGTTTAACGAAATGGTGCGCGACGACAACGGCGAAGTCAAACAGGGCTCGCTAGCGCGCATCGAACCCGAAGGCAAAGTCACGCGCATGTGGGAAGCCATTGAAACCTATATGGAACGCAAACAGCCATTGATTATTATCGCCGGCGCTGATTACGGCCAAGGCTCTAGCCGCGACTGGGCGGCCAAAGGTGTGCGCCTCGCCGGTGTCGAAGCCATTGTCGCCGAAGGTTTCGAGCGCATTCACCGCACCAATCTCATTGGCATGGGCGTATTGCCGTTGGAATTTAAAGCCGGCACAACGCGCCACACCTTGGGCATCGACGGCACAGAGACCTATGATGTCATCGGCAAGCGCACACCGCGCGGCGATTTAACCTTGGTTATTCGCCGCAAAAATGGCGAGACGGAAACTGTGCCGGTCACTTGCCGCCTTGACACCGCCGATGAGGTCATCACCTACGAGGCTGGTGGCGTACTGCAGAAATTCGCGCAGGACTTTTTGGCGGGCGAGGGATAATGAATGATAGGATGTCAGATTATTTCGTAGGGGCAGCCTCGCGGGTCTTCCCCTACGGTAATCCTGTCACCATTTAAAGCAATTAAAAGATTTAGGTAACACCATGAAACAAATCCCCATTCCCGCCACCTATATGCGCGGTGGCACTTCTAAAGGCTTATTTTTTAACCTTACCGACCTCCCCAAAGCCGCACAAGTTCCCGGCCAAGCGCGAGACAACCTCCTACTGCGCGTTATCGGCAGTCCCGACCCCTACGGCAAGCACACTGACGGCATGGGCGGCGCGACATCGAGCACTTCAAAAACCGTGATTTTATCGAAATCGGATAAAGCCGACCACGACGTGAACTATCTGTTCGGACAAGTGGCGATTGACCGCGCTTTTGTCGATTGGAGCGGCAATTGCGGCAACTTGACGGCAGCGGTCGGGGCATTCGCTATCCAAAACGGCCTAGTCGATGCCGATAAAATCCCCGAAAACGGCATTTGCGAAGTGCGAATTTGGCAAGAAAATAGCCAGAAAACTATTGTCGCCCACATCCCGATGGCCGAGGGTGAAGTCCAAGAATTGGGCGATTTTGAACTCGATGGCGTGACCTTCCCCGCCGCCGAGGTGCAAATCGATTTTATCGCTCCAATTGATGCCGACAGCACCATGTTCCCCACCGGCAACGTCACTGATGAACTGATCGTGCCGGCAGTTGGCACATTCACCGTTACCATGATTAACGCCGGCATTCCAACGATTTTCATGAATGCCGAAGACCTCGGCTACACAGGTACCGAATTGCAAAGCGATATTAACAGCGATGAAAAAGCCTTGGCACGCTTTGAAACCATTCGCGCCCACGGCGCGGTGAAAATGGGGCTGATTGACGACATTGCCGAAGCCAAAGACCGCCAACACACCCCCAAAATCGCCTTTGTCGCGCCACCAGCCGACTACACCGCCAGCAGCGGCAAAACCGTATCGGCTGATAGCATTGATTTAAACGTCCGCGCCCTGTCGATGGGGCAATTGCACCACGCCATGATGGGTACGGCCGCGGTGGCGATTGCTTCGGCAGCAAGCATTCCCGGCACGCTGGTCAACCTCGCCGCCGGTGGTGGGCAAAGAGACAGCGTGACCTTTGGACACCCGTCAGGGATGTTGCGGGTCGGTGCGGCCTCACAATGCGAAAACGGCAACTGGCAAGTCAGCAAAGTCACCATGAGCCGCAGTGCGCGGCGCTTAATGGCCGGCACGGTATTTGTGCCGGCAGATAGTTTTTAGGATTATTGAGAGAACAACATGAATGCAATAGAAAAAAATCTAACCGAACTGGGCGTGACGTTGCCACAAGCACCGTCTCCTATGGGGAATTTCTTGCCGTATGTCATCGACGGTTCAAACTTGTACATTTCGGGGCAAGTGCCCATTGATTCGAGCGGCAATATCCTAAAAGGGAAGTTGGGGCAAGACGTTAGCGTGACAGAGGGACAACGGGCAGCAAAATATTGTGCGATTGGTTTATTGGCAAGAGCAAAATCAGCGCTGGGAGACTTGAACCAGATAGAAAAATTGCTTAAGTTGACGGTTTTTGTCAATGCTACGCCTGATTTTTCCGAGCACCCCAAAGTCGCCAATGGTGCTTCTGATTTTATGGTTGCGGCATTAGGTAAAGACAAAGGCATGCATGTGCGAAGTGCCGTTGGTAGCGCGAGTTTACCGGCAAACGCTTGTGTTGAAATTGAGGCTTTATTTAAAATTGCACCGATAAATTAATACCCAACCCAATAGATAGTCTTTTGGCGTAGAGGCAGGGCGCGCCCTGCCTCTACAGAATAACATAACTACCAACAATGCCTTATAACAGAGAGAGAACAATGAGAATTTTGCTAGAAAACACCGCGCTCGCCGTCATTGACGTGCAAGAACGCCTCACCCCACACATTCACGAACATCAAGCCGTTGTCGAGCGCATCGCTCGCCTTATCAAAGGCGCACAAGCGCTAGCATTGCCGATAATCGTTAACGAGCAATACAAAAAAGGCCTAGGCGAAACGGTGGCCGAGCTCAAAACCTTAGTCAGCGAAGCGCCACATTTTGAAAAAGTCACTTTTAGTAGCTGCGATGACGAAGCCACTCTGGCGCATCTACAGCAACTGGGGCGCAACAATATTATTCTATGCGGTATTGAAACGCACGTTTGCGTCATGCAAACGGCTTTGGATTTATTGGAAAAAGGTTTTGTGCCGATTGTGGTTGCCGATGCCACTGGCTCGCGCTTTGCCAACGATGCCGAAATCGCCATTCAGCGCTTGCGACAGGCCGGTGCGGTGATTAGCACCTCGGAATCGCTGTTGTTTGAATTGTGCCGCAGCTCGAAGCATCCGGCTTTTAAAACCATTAGTGGTTTGGTGAAATAGTCTCAATTGCAAATAATAAAAACAACAGTAGAGACAGGGTGCGCCCTGTCTCTACTGTTGTTTTACCCATTCCGAAAAATAACCTATCAAGGCAGGTGAGGGCAGACAAGCTATTTTGCAGAATTGCTATTAGTTCTTAATAACTAAATGGTTATTTTTCAACTTGTGATAGCAAATACTCGACCAATAGCGGTACGGGGCGGCCGGTCGCGCCTTCTTTGCGCGTTTGCCACGCCGTGCCAGCGATATCGATGTGCGCCCATGGCACGTCTTCGATAAATTCTTGTAAGAAACAACCGGCGGTAATCGTGCCGGCCTCGCGGCCACCGATATTTTGTAAGTCGGCGAACGGGCTTTTTAATTGTTCGGTGTAGCTATCCCACGCCGGCAAGCGCCATGCGCGGTCGTTGCTGCGCTCACCAGCGGCAACCAGCGCATTGGCAAGCTCGTCATCATTACTCATCACGCCGCTGGCATGTCGGCCTAGGGCGATAATTACCGCGCCGGTCAAGGTCGCCATATCAATCACAGCCTTAGGCTTGAATTGTTGCGCGTAAGTCAGCGCGTCACACAAAATCAAGCGGCCTTCGGCATCGGTGTTGAGAATTTCAATGGTCTTGCCCGACATCGAAGTGACGATATCGCCCGGTTTGCTGGCGCGGTCAGACGGCATATTTTCCACCGACGGAATAATGCCGATGACGTTAATCGGCAAATTCAGCATGGCCACGGTCTTCATCAGCCCCATCACCGCGCCAGCGCCACACATGTCGTATTTCATCTCGTCCATGTTAGCACCCGGTTTTAACGAAATGCCGCCGGTATCAAAGGTCACGCCTTTACCGACAAAAATAATCGGCGCGTCATCGCTGCCTTTGTGCTGAAGTTTAATTAGGCGCGGCGGCTCGATAGAGCCTTTGGACACCGACAACAGCGACCCCATTTTGAGGGCTTTGATATCTTTTTCCTTGAGCACTTCGACGCTGAGGCTATCGTATTTGGCCGCCAATTTTTTGGCCGTTTTGCCCAAGTATTTCGGCGTGCAAACATTACCCGGCAAGTTGCCGAGGTCGCGCAAGGTCTTCATGCCTTTGGCAATGGCAACACCTTGCTCGATACCGGTATCCACTTCGGCATCGGCGTGGTCTAGGAGGATATCGACGTGAATAGCCGGCTTGTCTTTGGCATCCGATTTAAAGTCGTCAAAATCGTAGTCGCTATTTGACAAGTTCTGCGCCAACAAACGCGCCACTGTACGGCTGTCGAGTTCACTATCGGGCAACTGCGGGAAGACCAAACTGGCGCGTTCCACTTCGTGCTCACGCAAGTACTTGGTCATCGCGACACCGGCCTCACCTAGGCCTTTTTGTGTCGGGTCAATGGCAATGACGCTGACGGCACAAGCCTTGATACCGGCGATTTTGTAAAAGGTGCGAACCGTGCCGGCTTTTTTCGGCAGCCGTTTGGCGTGATTGGCAAAAAAGCCATCACTGGCCTTGTCCAAAGTCGTCAATGCGCCGGTGATGGCGACTTTTTCATCCGCCTTGGTGGCGTGAATGGCCACGACCAAACAGTCGGTTTGGGCGGTGGTAATATCGTGAACGCTGGATTGTATTTTCATGGGATTTCCTTTTTATTGTTTCATTGGGGGAATAGATAAAATCTGTTAAAATGCACGGTTATTATTGCATTTCTAAGACCAACTCTCGCGGAGGCCACTTGCTTCGTCTCAAAAGACACATTATAACCGAAATTGTCGAAGTTTTCTTCGCCGTTATCGTTGCCTTAATTCTGATTATGGTCAGCTTCCAATTTGCCAAATTGCTCAGTCAAGCGGCTCAAGGCAAAATCGTCGGTTCGGCCATTTATCAACTGGTGGCTTTGCAGGCCGTTAACTTGTTTGTGCTATTGACGCCGTTTGCGTTTTTTATTGCGACGCTGATTGCCCTATCGCGGCTGGCTGGCGATAACGAACTCATTGCCATGCGCGCCGTCGGCTTTAGTCAAGGTCACGTTTACCAATCGCTATTTACTGTCGGCATACCGCTAGCGGCGGTGTTATTGTACCTAACCTTACAGGTGTTGCCAAAGGTTTTGCTTCTCAATTACACCTTGATTGACAAAGCCAAGAAAGAGTCTGAACTCTCGGTAATTCAACCCGGCCAGTTTCGAACTATCGGCGGCAATACCACGATTTTTGTAGCCGATGTCACCAACAAGGCCTTTTCCAAATTTTTCGTCTGGCAGCGCGTCAAGGGTGTCGAGTCCGTCACCGTCGCCAAACAAGGCAACCAGTACGAACAAGACGGCGAGCGCTACATTGATTTAAGTCATGGTTCGCGCTACAGCTTGAGCAAAGATAAAAGCTCGCAATTGGTGATGTTCGACACCCTGACGGCGCTGTTGCCAACCGTTGAAACGCGAAAACGCGGCGATAAAATCAAGGCACGCTCCACCGCCGCGCTGCTGAAAAATCCCACCCTACGCAACCGCATCGAGTTCCAACGCCGGCTAGCACCGGCTATCTCCATTTTGTTGCTCATCATTTGTGCGCCGCTGTTGGTGCAGTTTAATCCGCGCGAAAATCGCTACGGCAAATTTGTCTCGGCCATTTTGATTTACGCCATTTATGCCAACTCGCAATCGACATTAAAAGCACTGATTATCAAAGAGAAAGTACCGATAGTTCCCGGCATTCACAGCACGCACCTCGCCTTTGCCGGCATTTTGGCGCTGTGGATAGCGTGGCGATATTGGCGCAGTCGCGCCCGCGTGCGCCGGCGAGCCACACCGGCTCAAGCGACGGCATTGGCCGGAGGCCAGCATGATTAAAAAACTAGACCGGCACTTAATTGCCCACATTGTCGGTTCGACTTTGGTGGTACTGTTTGCGTTGATGTCGATTGATTTGCTCGGTCAAATCATTGCCGAAGTCGATGATGTCGGCAAACAAGATTTTACGTTTGGGCATTTGATGATGTACGTTTTCGGCATTTTGCCGATGCGCATTACGATGTTTTTCCCCATGGCGCTATTGATTGGGGCGCTAATGGGGCTTGGCAAATTGGCGGCTACCAGTGAGTTAACGGTGATGCAAGTGGCCGGCGTGTCGCGGCTGCGCATCGGCGTGATTGGCTTTTTTATCGCTTTGGTGCTGGGAAGTCTGGTGGTGGTCATGACGGAATACGTCGGCGTGCCGATTAACGAATACGTGCAACAAATGCGCGCCGAGGCGCTCAGACAAGTGTCCAAAAATCGCGGCCGCGCCGGTATTTGGGCGCAAGATGCCAACCATTTCGTCAATATCGGCGGCGTCAATGCCAAGGGTGAGTTGGCCAATATTCGCCTGTTTATCGTCGATGATGAAATGAAAATATCGCGCATTCAGTACGCCGCCACCGCCGTTCCCGACCAAGGCGCGTGGACGCTGAAAAACATCACCAGCAAAACCATTCTGCCGACCCATATCCAAGTGAAAAAAATCAAACAAAAGGTGTGGGAAAATCAATTGGACAACAGTATTCTCGACTTATTACTGGCCGACCCTAACGACCTGTCCATTCGCGATTTGTACCGCTACATTCGCTATCAAGAAGCCAACGAAGTCCGCGCCACCACCTACGCCCTAGAATTTTGGCAACGGCTATTTATTCCGCTGTCCACGGGGGTGATGTTTTTGCTGGCGTTGCCGTTTGTATTTGGCTCGCAACGCCAGACCAGCCAAGGCCGCAAGCTGTTTGTCGGGGTGCTGTTGGGGTTGATGTACTATGTGTCTTACACCAGTATTGCCAACATTATTTTGCTGACCGGCGCGCCGGTGGTGCTGGGGGCAATTATTCCCATTGCACTGTTTGCCTTGGTGAGTTTTGGTTTATTGGCGCTACGCGGGTAGCGTGGGTTGTTTTTATGGTTTGCGTTTACTACCCCAAAGCCGCCAAGCGCCCACGCAAAACCGCCAACTCATCTTCGAGTTGCGTTTGGTAGTCATAGAGTAAAATATTCCAATTGTCGCGATTGCTGACGTCGTAGTCTTCGCGCATTTTGAGTTGCTCTAGGTGGTCTTGTTGCTGTACGGTGAGCAGTGACAGCAGAATTTTACGGCGCTCCAACAATTCGGCATCGGTGACGACGACGGGCGTGTCGCTGAAAGCTTGGCCGGTTTCTAATAGCCACAAAATATGCTCGACTTGCACGAGGTCTTGTAGATGATAGGCTTTATTCAAACTGTCAAACAGGGCTAGGCCGGCTTCGCGGTGGGCTTCGCTGAGTTGGTCGGGGTGACAACGCTTGGCGGCTTGGCGATAGGCGGTTTTTAGGCGTTGATAGTCTTCATCAATTAACTGCGTTAAGGCTGGCGTTACGCTGCTTTGGCTGTCGGTCATGCCCAACTCCGTGCGCAATGCGCCGACTGCCGCCGCCAAATCGCCTAGGCGCTTTTGGTATTCGCGCTCAAAAGCGTACAAAGCGTCGTAAAAGTCGGCAATTTCGTCTTCTAACGCCTCCAATTGCTGGCGCTGGTCAGCGATGTCGTAGCGTAGCTGCCGAACTGCGTCACTCTCGTGGGGAATGATATCCAACCGGCAAAATAATCTATCTTCACTGAACTCGCTTTCTGCAGCTAATCTGCTGTTTGCATTCGCTTGTTCTGATAGATTATTTTTCGCACTGGATAGGGATTTCATGGTTGCACCTACGCTAAACTCCAATCGGAAACAATGACATCGTGGTCGGACAACGGCATGCCGGTTTTGTCCAAAGCTGGTATGATTTTTTGAAAATGGCTTTCGATGTCGCGGGCGCAAAACCAGTCGAGCTTCATGTCGCGCTCCGGCCGTTGCGTCAACAGTGACGGGCGCGTCGTCGTGCCGGTTTTGTTGCCGCGCCAGTGGAAACCGTGTTCCTCGGCTGTTTCAAAAAAGGATTCGGCATGGTGGGTGAGGCCGTGCGCCAAATTGTTGCCGGCATTCAAATCGCCACCGATGATAATCGGCGTGTCGCTATCGGCAAAGGCTTCGGCCGCCGTCACCAAATCAAACATCTGCCGGTCGCGGCCGGCGATGCCGGCATTGCTTTCAAAGTGGGTGCTAACGACGCAAAGGCGTTGATTATTCTCGGTTTTGACAATCGCCATTAGCGCCATGCGGCCACCGACGCGGCGCTGTCCGAAACAATCGCCGACTTGCTGACCGGCAAACCAGTGGCCGTGGTCATCAAAGCGCAACATGGCAACGTCCTCAATTGGCATTTTGCTCAAAATGGCGTTGCCGTGGAAACCGCGTTTGTTGAAGTCGTCTTCGGCGTATTGTTTGTCCATGTCGCTGCCTAAATCCAACTCCAAAAACTCGACGCCATATAAGTAATACATATTCAATCGGCTAGCTAAACGCTTAACGGTGTGTTTTTGCGCTGTGCGCGACATGCCGCTATCCATTTCGGACAGCAAAATGATATCGGGGTCGGGTCTGGCTAGCAATTTGGCGCTAGCTTTGACGTTTAAGCAGCGCTCCAAATTCCAAGCCGCCACGCGGAACTCGCGCGGCAGGTGGCTACTTGAGCCTTCGCCGCCTTGCTCAATGCTGTTCATACAGGCAAGCTGCATATAGTGGCGGTGGGTGTCGGCATCGCTAGGGCCGGCATTGATTTCGTCTCTGACGGCTTGTGGGACTTTTTGTAATTTGGTGGTGGTTTGAGTGACAATATTCATTGGGGTTGCCTCCTCCTACAGGTAAAATTTTATTCCAAACCGCGTATTGTACACCATAACGCCGGCTGTAAAAGCGAATTATTTATCCTAAAAAACGCAGTTAACATTGTAGGGGCAGACCCGCGTGTCTGCCCTAGGTCGGAAGAACCCCTCACCTCGTTGCTTCAAAGAGATTTTGTTGAAAATTTGAAACATCATTTTTCTCCCACCAAGGGCGAACACATGGGTTCGCCCCTACGAAAAAGACCAACTGCCGGTTTTAGGTTGATGACTGTTGCGCGCCGGCCGACAGGAAAGTTTTGCCAAATGAAAGAATAAGTAATAACATATCAATCAAGTGACGCATCGGCTGTGGCGTTAGCCGATTGCAATAACGCAAGGATTAAATTTTACTATTGACAAAACAACAAGGTGGCCACTATGACGACCAACAACGAAGGGCTGTCGCAATTCCGCGATGAAATTGACAATATTGACGCGCAAGTGTTGGACTTGCTGTCGCGTCGCGCCGAATGTGCCAAGGAAATTGGAAAAATCAAGCAAAGCCAAACCGTAGCCGTGCCATTTTACCGGCCGGAGCGCGAAAAGGCCGTTTTGGAACGCTTGATGCAACTCAACAAAGGCCCATTGCCGGACAAGGAAATTCACCGCCTGTTCCGCGAAGTCATGTCGGCTTGTTTGGCTTTGGAAATGCCTATGGATATTGCCTATTTGGGGCCAGAAGGCACGTTCACACAAGCGGCCGTGCTCAAACAGTTCGGGCATTCCGTCAACACCGTGGCCATGCGCACCATTCCCGATGTCTTCAAGGCCGTGCAGTCGGAAAACGCCCATTTCGGCATCGTGCCGATTGAAAACTCCACCGAGGGCGTAGTTACGCACACCTTAGATATGCTATTGAAATCTAAATTGAAAATTTGCGGTGAAATTTTGTTACGCATTCAGCACAATTTGCTCTCTAAAGTCGATAACATTAACGACGTCAAAGTCATTTACGCCCACGAACAAGCCCTAGCGCAATGCCGGCACTGGATTAATCGCTATTTGCCCGACGCCGAATGCAAAGCCGTTTACAGCAACGGCGCAGCCGCCGATTTAGCCGTTAAAGAAGCCGGCGCGGCCGCCATTGCCGGCCAAATGGCTTCGGATTTTTACAATTTGCCCATTATCGCTGCCGGCATCGAGGACGAGGACAACAACACCACACGCTTTTTGGTGTTGGGCAAGCAAGAATTAGAGCCCACCGGCAATGACAAAACCAGCCTAGTGGTGTCATCCAACAACCACCCCGGTTTGTTGCATCAATTGCTCGCGCCGATTGCGCGCCACAATATCAATATGACGCGGCTAGAGTCACGCCCAGCGAAACAAGGCATCTGGGAGTACGTCTTCTTTATCGATATTGAAGGGCATCGCCAACAGGAAAATATTAAAGTTCTGCTAGAGGAAATGGAAGAAATTGCAACGCTGTTTAAGGTATTGGGTTCGTATCCTGCGGGCATGGTATTTTGATTGATCGTTTTTTTAGGGTGCGACGCTACGCATCAATTCATCGGCAAAATCGCTGGCCAAAAAGCCCGCCCCTTGCGCCATTAAGCGCTTGGCACTGGCGCTGTCGTTGACCGTCCAATGTGCGAGTTGCAAGCCCGCGTCCAGAACGGCGCGCGAAAAATCGGGTGTCGCCAGCTGATAATCGCTATCCAAGCCGGCCAAGCCATGCGCCACGGCAAATCCGAGCCGGTCGGCGATAGGGGGCTGTTCGGCATCCATCACTAAAAAGCACGCCAAGTGCGGTAATTCACGCCGAACGCGCAACAATTTTTCGGTATCGAAAGAAATAATTTGTGCGCCAATATCCGTGCGCAAATTTGACAGCACCGCGATAACGGCGTCCATATTGACAATTTGATGTTTGATTTCGATTTGCACGATTTTACCACTGGGCATCTCGGCAATGACATCGGTGAGTAGCGGAATGCGCTCGCAAAAGCGGGAATGTCCCCCTTTGCCACCCAAGCCGACATTGAGGTGCAACAAGTCGGCATAAGCCGTTTCGGCAATCCAATGCTGTTCACCGGCCGTGCGCTGAGTATCGGGGTCGTGAATGACCAAGACTTGGCTGTCTTTGCTGACTTGGATATCGAGTTCAATGCCGTCGCAATCGGCTTCCCAAGCCTTGCGAAAGGCCAAATGGGTATTTTCAGGATAGCGACCCGATAGGCCGCGATGTGCAATAAATTGTGTCATGACTGAGATTGGGGTCTGGATTTAAGCTGGGTTTAGAGACTAGCCTTAAGAACTGAGTTTAAGAACTGAGTTTAAGGACTGGATTTAGGGTCAAAATCGTAGAAAGTCTCGCCTTCCCCGACCATACCGAAATTGTCGCGCGCCTCTTCCTCAATCATTTCAACACTGCCGCGTTTGAGGCTGTCAATGCGGGTACGCAACTCCGCGTTGGTCTCAGCCATAGTCATATTTTCTTTTTGTTGAATAATGAGTTGTTGCTGTAAGCCCATAATAGTTTGTTCTTGTTGAATATCTTTGTTCCAAATTCGCCAGTTGAGCACCAGTAGCACCACGAAGGCAATAGCAATTAAGACAAATTTAACAGTGGAAGTGAGAAAATCTTTGAGTATAGGCATAACGATAGTTGTATGGTTGTGGTGAGCAAACGCCAGTTATTATACTGACAAGGCAGTGAAAATGCACGCAATGTTTACCCGTGGCGGCCAGCCGCTATGGCGCTATTGCCGACTGAGGGGTTTTAAATCCCAATTGTTATAAACGCCAAATAGCCGCACCGCAAAAGCCACCGTACCCGACAACAAATAAACGGTCGTTTGTCCGGCGTGGAAGTGCTGCAGAGTAAAATAACACAGGCCACCGGCAATACTGGCCGAGATATAGATTTCCTTGCGCAGCACCAACGGCACTTCGTTACAGATAATATCGCGAACAACACCACCAAAACAGCTGGTCATCACGCCCATAAAAATGGCAATCAACGGCGACATGCCTTTGCTCAATGCCGCTTCAATGCCGATAATGGTAAAAGTCGCCAAGCCGATGGCGTCGGTAATGCGCAAAATTTTGTCAATTTTTTCAAATTGAATGAAAAAAATTTGCACAAATAGCGACACGGGAATAATCACGTACAAAAAGTTGGCATCAGTCAGCCAAAAAATCGGGTGTCGGTCAAGGAGTAAATCGCGAATTGTGCCGCCGCCAATGGCCGATACGGCGGCAATCATCAGACTGCCCAAAGGGTCGAGTTGGTGTCGGTAAGCCTGAATCGTGCCGGCCACTGCACAGCCGGCAACGCCGAAAATATCGAGGGCGTAGATGACCTGCTCTGGCGACAGGTGTTGCCAAAATGCCATGAAATCGTGCACCTAGGCTAGAAGCGAATGAGCTGTCCGCCCCAAGTGAAGCCGCCGCCGAAGGCTTCTAAGAAAATCAAGTCGCCGCGTTGAATTTGCTGCGATTTAGCCGCCACATCCAAAGCCAAAGGAATCGATGCCGCCGAGGTGTTGGCGTGTTTATCCACGGTGGTGACGACTTTTTCCATCGGCATGTTGAGCTTGTCGGCCACTGATTTGATGATGCGGATATTGGCTTGGTGAGGGACGAGTTTGTCGATGTCTTCGGCTTGGTAATCGGTGCTATTCAGCACTTCGCCAACCAAGCCGCGCAGTTGTGAAACAGCGGTTTTAAAGACTTCCGAGCCCTTCATCTGCAGGCAATCATCGGTCGGCTCGTCAGATTTTTTCCACGACGTGCCATTGGGTACCCACAACAATTCTTTGTATTGGCCGTCGGCGAACAGCTTGCTGGCGATAATCCCCTCGTGGTCGTCTCTGGGGCTGAGTACCACCGCGCCAGCACCGTCGCCAAAGAGCACGCAGGTATTTCTGTCGTCCCAATTGAGGATTTTCGACATGCACTCAGCGCCGATAACCAAAGCATTTTTGATACTGCCGCTTTGAATGTATTTGTCGGCGATGTCGATAGCATAAGCAAAACCAGCGCAAACGGCCTGTACGTCAAAAGCCGGACACACGGGTGCGCCCAAGCGGTGCTGGATGCCGGTGGCAACGCTAGGAAAAGCGTGCGTCGGCGTGGTGGTGGCGACGATGATTAAGTCGATATCGGCCGGTGTTAAGCCAGCGTCATCTAAGGCGCGCCTAGCAGCTTGTTCAGCCAAATCACTGGTCGATTGATTGTCGTCAGCGATGTGGCGTTGGCGAATACCCGTGCGCGCAAAAATCCATTCGTCGGAAGTGTCAACGCGCTCGGCCAAGTCGGCGTTGGTGACAATATTGGCGGGCAAATAGCTGCCCGTTCCGGAAATATAGCTGCGTACAGGTTTCATAGGTGGATACCAGTGTTAGGAGGTTGCGGAGGCCGATTCGACGACTTGGGCATCGACATTTTCTTGGTGCTGTGTCAGCAAGTCGCGAATTTTAGACGGCAATTGCTTTTGCACTTCCAATTCGGCGATGCGAATGGCATTGGCAAAGGCCTTGGCATCAGCGCCACCGTGGCTTTTGATGACAATACCGGTCAAACCTAACAGCGATGCCCCATTGTACTGGCCGGGGTCTAGGGTCTTGGTCAGACGCTTTAACACGGGCAAGGCCAACGCGCCGGCTAGCATAGTGAAAATATTGCGTTTAAAGTTTTCCTTGAGCAAGTTGCTAATCAAACCGGCCAAGCCCTCGCTGGTTTTCAGTGCCACGTTGCCGATAAAGCCGTCACAGGCAATAACATCGACGGGTTTGCCGTTGTAGATATCGTTACCTTCGACGAAGCCGATATAATTTAGCGGCGCGTCTTGCAATAATTCGGCGGCTTTTTTGACCTGCTCGTTGCCTTTAATGGCTTCGGAGCCGATGTTGAGCAAGCCGACTTTCGGCGCGTCAATTCCATCGACCACGGTGCACAAAGCGCTACCCATGACGGCGAATTGCGACAGTTGCTCGGCGCTGCTATCGACATTGGCACCCAAATCTAGCCAGTGGACGCGGCCATGCTTGTTGGGCAAGGTAGTGCAAATGGCCGGCCGGTCAATACCTGGTAGCATTTTGAGAATGTAGCGAGCCAATCCCATCAATGCCCCCGTATTGCCTGCGCTGACGCAAGCGTCTGCTTCGCCGCTGGCGACTTTTTCAATGGCAACGCGCATCGAGGAATCTTTTTTGTTGCGAAGTACCGAGGCCGGCGAGTCGTCGGAGAGAATTTCTTCCGTCGTGTGGTGAATGTGAATGCGAGGTTCGTTATTGAGCTGTTGTGTTGTTAGCGCTTGTTTTATCCGCGTTTCATCGCCGACGAGTAATAAATCGGCCTGAATGCGTTTTAAGGCGATGCCGGCAGCGCTGACAATCATTTCAGTACCCGCATCGCCGCCCATGGCATCAATAGCGATGACAGATGCTGTTCGTTGTTCAGTCATAAGTTGATAGATTTTTAAAAATCAAAGACGGCTAAGTATAGAATGCCGCGTCGGCATAGGCGTATCCGTTTGATGAAATCATCAAACGGCTTCAGCCGAGGCCAATGGTTTAAATTGACGCCGGCTGAAATGACTTAGCGGAAAAAGTCACTTATTCAGTGTCTTCTTCTTGTACTTTTTTGGCAGCAACTACTAGCTGCCCCTTGTAAAAGCCATCTTTAGTGACGTGGTGACGGTGGTGCAATTCGCCAGTGGTTTTGTCAACTGACAAAGTTGCCGTGCCCAATTTGTCGTGACCGCGACGGTGACCGCGTTTTGAAGGGGTTTTTTTATTTTTTTGAACAGCCATGCTAGTTACTCCGTAAAAAAATTAAGGTTAATTCAGTAGGTTTTTTAAATTGGCAAACGGTTGTTGGCTTTCGCCCTCACCGCTGTCACTATTTTGGTATTGTGCCTGACAATGCGCGTGTTTGGCTATCATTGGCAGCGCTAAAATTAATTCTTGTTCAATTAATGGGGCGAGTTCCAATTGTTCCTCGACCACAATGCCGTCATCCGCTTCATCTAAGCGTTCCAGTTGGTGTTCGCGTTTAACGATGACCAACTCAAAATCGGCCTCAAATGTCTCGACTAACGGTGTCAAGCAGCGTTGGCACTCCAACTCCAGCTCGGCGCTGGCTTTGCCACGCAAAACTGTTTGACCGTCTTCTCGCGTCACCACCGATACACTCACCTTAGCCTCGCCCGTTTGGCGATTTTGCGACGCCAATAAATGCGGCATAGCCGACAGCGGCAAGGTGGTATTAATCGTCTCGTGGCGACGTAAAAGTAACCACGGATTGACGTAAGTAGGTAGTGAGTCAGACATAAGGGCAAGGATAATATAGACTAACCCGCCGTTTGTCAAAATATTTTATGTCTTTTTTGCAAAAGTTAGGCTTTGGTTTACAATGGCCGGCCTGTTGTGAAATTTACCCTGACCGCGATAATGACTAATTCAACCTACCCCCAAAACGACCTTTTCTTACGCGCCTTGTTGCGCCAGCCTACCGAGCGCACGCCGATGTGGATGATGCGCCAAGCCGGCCGCTACTTGCCCGAATACCGCGCCACGCGCGAGCGCGCCGGCGGCTTTATGGATTTGTGTCGCAACGCCGAACTGGCTTGTGAAGTGACACTTCAACCGCTAGAACGCTATGATTTGGACGCCGCGATTTTATTTTCCGATATCCTCACCATTCCCGATGCCATGGGCTTGGGGTTGCACTTTACTGCTGGCGAAGGGCCGATGTTCGAGCGCACCATTCAAACCGCAGCCGACATCGACAACTTGCCGACGCTAGACCCCAACCAAGAATTACAGTACGTCATGAACGCCGTTAGCACCATTCGCGAGGCCTTAAACGGCCGGTTGCCGTTGATTGGTTTTTCCGGCTCGCCGTGGACGCTGGCCACTTATATGGTCGAGGGCGGCGCTGGTAGCAAAAAAGGCTTTCCCAAAGCCCAACAAATGCTCTATCAGCGCCCCGATTTGATGCACGCCTTGCTGGACAAACTAACGCGTGCCGTCACCGACTACCTCAACGCTCAAATTGAGGCCGGTGCACAAGCGTTGATGATTTTTGACACGTGGGGCGGTTTGCTGACGCCCGAAGCCTACGTCGATTTTTCGCAAAATAAAATGCGCGACATCGTGGCCGGCTTGAAACGTCAACGCGATGGCAGCCGTATTCCGGTGGTGTTATTTACCAAAGGCGGCGCGAGAAATTTAGACGGCTTTGTGCAGTCTGGCGCCGACGGCATTGGCTTAGACTGGACGGTCAATTTAGCCGATGTCAAAGCCCAAGTTGGGCAACAATTGGCTCTGCAAGGCAACCTCAATCCCCACGTTTTGCTGTCAACACCGGCCAGCATCGAGGCCGAGGTGCAAAAAGTTCTCGCCAGCTACGGCCAAGTCGAAGCCGGCCAAGGCCACGTTTTTAACCTCGGCCACGGCATCACGCCCGATGTGCCGCCCGACAATGTCACAGCCTTGGTCGAGGCGGTGAAGCAACACAGCCGGCAATATCATTAGGGTGTGTTCCTAGGCAAGGGGTCAATGAGAAGCCACAGCCACCTGTTGACCGGCCGTGGGCTGTTGAGCGGTTTTTTTGGTCGGCTTTGCCGGCTTAGGCACAAACGCCAAGCGCGAGCGAATGAGCTTTAACAACTGCAAGTTGCCTTGGGTGGTGATGTGAATGCCGTCTTTGCCGCGCACGCGCCGCCACTTGCCGTTGATTTTGATGCTGTCGCGATAGGCTTTGCCGCCGCCGCTCAACGCATTTTTTGAAGACAAATAAATGGCGCGACCAGCCAACGCCTTCTCCATAGCACTATCTAACACACGGATTTTGCGATTGTATTTTCCGCCGCGCATGTAGGGCAGGCCAATCCAGATGACTTGTGCACCTTGAGCGTGAGCGGCTTTGACGATGCGTAGCATACGGGCTTGGTACTGCGCCGCCCACGCCTCACTGCCAAAGTTGAGACGCTTTTTGCCGGCGACAATGCTCCACGGATCGTTTGCCCCCATTAACACAATCACCAAACGCAATTTTTTGTATTTTTTAAAGGATTTCTCCGCTTTGGCCGGCCAGTCAAAATAGCTTTGATTGGTCAAGCCGGTGCTATGACGCCCCATGTTCAACGAATTGACATTGTGATTTTTCTTTAACCATTTCGCCACCGGCGATGCCAAAGCCTGCGCCATAGAATCTCCGACAATCAGCACGAAATCGCCAGAGGCCAGCGCGACTTTATCCAATGACAACGGTTTTGCTTTGTGGTTTTTTTTGCGATAACAGGCGGCGCGCTGTTTTTTGCTCATCGTCGCAGTGACGACACGCCAGCACCATTGTAGTTGCGCCAGTTGTTTAGCAATGGCCGGCTTGATGCGAATGCTTGGCTTTGTACTGGCGGCTGGCCTTGTATCAACAGCTAACTTTTTACCCACGGTTGGTTTTTTGCTCACGGTTGGCTTCTTGCCGGCAACCGGCTTTTTACTGGCGAGTGCCGGCTTGTTATTGGTCTGTTTATGGGGCGGCACGGACGCGACTTTGTCATTGCGAGCGGCTGTTTCCACAGCTAATGGTTTGTCGGTTGGTGTCGGTTGACTGACGACCGATTTCACCTTGGCTACTGTAGATTGAACCGCTGGCGTTGGCTTTACTGGTGCGGCCGGTTGAACTGGCTGGACAAAGTGGCTTGGCTCAACTGTCGCCAAAGTTATCGACTCAGCCGCCGGCGCGGCGGGTTCGCTTGCCGGCGGAGTGGCAGTCTCGCTAAACGCCATGTCGTCTTCGGCGCTTTCGCCGCCCCAACGACTGCGCAACTGCGCGCCGACGCGCCACCAACGGTATTGTTGCAAACCGCTCAAGGGGCTAGGCTGGTGGTACTGCTGCTGCCAGTAATTTTCGACCGAGGCTTGGTTAAACCACAAGCCACAGAACAAGGCACTAAGAAATAACAACGACAAGCTAATCCAGCTGGCGTTATTTTTGGGTGTTTTTTTAGAAGTCGGCATAGATAAACTCCGGAATACCAGCCGGTGCAAAGGCAATCACCACTTGCAACAGCAATAAAATAACAACGAGCCAATACGGCGTTGGCAGGGCGCGCAACAGCCCGACAAAATGGCGCAGACTCTCCGTCCACAACGGATAACTGAGCACGCCGACGTGAATGGCAAGAATCAGTAACCACGCCTCTAGCATCGCCGGCGCTTGGGTGTCGAACCAAGCGCTAAAAAACTGCGCCGCTTCGTACAGGTCACTGGTTTTAAAAATAACAAAGGCAAACACCACAAAATTAAACGTCAACACAATGCTGGCCAAGTGTTTGGCTTTTTGCCAAGGCGTTGTCACCGGTGGCGCTTCACCAAACCAGCGAATTTTGAGGTGCAGTAGCACCAAGGCCAAGCCGTGTAACGTCCCCCACAGCAAAAAGTTCCAGCTGTTGCCGTGCCAAATACCCGACAACATAAATGCTAGCATCAAGTTAAGTTGCGTGCGCCAAAAGCCCTTGCGACTGCCGCCCAAGGGAATGTAAATATAGTCGCGAATCCACGTGGATAAGGTGATATGCCAACGTCCCCAAAACTCGCGAATGTTGCTAGCGTATAACGGGGCGCGGAAATTCCACGGCAGGCGGAAGCCCAAAAACAGCGCCAAGCCCATAACTAAATCGCAGTAGCCGGAAAACTCAAAAAACAGCTGCAAAGTGTAGCCGTAAGCGCCGGCCAACAGCATCGGCAAGCTATACTGCATAGGGTTGTCGAACACCGGCGACACCAACTCAGCGCCTAAGTGCGCCGCCAGCAGCCACACTTTTACCACGCCGAGCAACACCAACGCCAACGCCAACGCCGGCGAGCGGATTTGTCGCGGCCGGCGCAGTTGCTCGGTCATGCCGAGATTGATGCCCGCGACGCTGTTAAAGCGACTGGCGCGGATAATCGGCCCCATGGTTATAGTAGGGAAAAAGCTAAAATGTAGCCACAATTCGTGCCATTTCAAGGCCGGCGTTTTGCGCCGGTAAAGTTCGACTAAATAGGCAATCGATTGAAAAATATAATACGACAAACCCAAAGGCATGACGATGTCGGCAACGTCTTCAAAGCCCATTTCATAGAGGCTATTGCGGAAAAAGTCGTAGTATTTGAAAAAGGCCAGTAGGCATACCGCGGCGCTCAGGCCGGCAATCAGCCAACGCCGTCGCATTTTTTCCGTTTTGGCGCTGGTCATACCTTTGGCAACGCCGGAAATGCCGAAGGCAAAGGCACTGACACTGAGGGCAAAGGTGACGTTGATGTAACTTAACAGCGCCAAACTCGCCAGCAATAACAGCGCATTTTGCACTTTGGGCGCGGTGTCAAAGCACCAATAGGCGGCAAAAAACAGCGCAAAAAAAGCGGCAAATTCTATGGAAATGAAAGGCATAATGAAATTGCAATAACGATGACAGGTCTTTAATAATAAAATAGCGGCCGATATTATAGCAGGAGAACAAGCAGTTAGCACCTAATGTTGAATGCTGGCGCACTAAAAAGCCGGCTATCAAAAGGTAGCCGGCTCAGTTTCATCATAATAAACGCTTACTGTGACTGCAAATGCGCCAAAGCCGCGGTTATGGCTTGCAAGGTTTTTTCTCTCCCTAACAACAGCATAATCTCGTCAATATTGGGGCTAGGTGCGCCGCCGGTTAGCGCTAAACGCAACGGCATGCCGACTTTGCCAAAACCTACATCGTGCTCGGCGACCACTTGTGCGACGACATCGTGCAGTGGGGCTTGTTGCCAGTCGTCCAAAGCCGTGAGTTTGTCGGCAACGGCTTGTAAAAATTGGCCAGCGTTGGCGTGAAAAGCCTTTTTGGCGGCTTTGGCCGGATACTCGCTAGGCGTTTGGAACAGCCAAGTGGTTTGCTCGGCCATTTCTTTGAGGGTTTTGGCGCGCTCGACATAATAAGGAATAATGGCGGCCAAGTCGGCATCGCCGGTGTCCACGCCTAACAACGCGTATTGATGCGCTAGCGGCGCGACCAATTCGGCGGCCGGTGCGGCTTTCATATAGTGTTGGTTGAGCCAGTTGAGCTTCTCAGTGTTAAAGGCCGAGGCGGCTTTGTTGACGGTTGTGATGTCGAAAAGTTCGAGCATCTCAGCCTCGGAGAAAATCTCTTGGTCGCCGTGAGACCAACCGAGGCGCACCAAGTAATTCTTCACCGCGTGTGGCAAATAGCCGGCGTCTCTAAACGCCAATACTGAGGCCGCGCCGTGGCGTTTGGATAGCTTTTTGCCGTCGTCGCCCAAAATCATCGGCACGTGACCAAAGGCCGGTACGTCAGCGCCCAAGGCTTCAAAAATGTGAATTTGTCGCGCCGTGTTGTTGATGTGGTCGTCGCCGCGCACGACGTGGGTCATCTGCATGTCAATATCGTCCACCACCACGCAGAAGTTGTAAGTCGGGCTGCCGTCCGGTCTGGCGATAATCAAGTCGTCCAACTCGGCATTGGGGAAAGTGATGTCGCCGTGCACCAAGTCATTCCAACTCACCGTGCCGTCCAACGGCGTTTTAAAGCGCACTACGGGCGGCTGTTCGGCGCTTGGGATTTTTTCCAAAGCTTCCGCCAGCGGCATATCGCGGTAAGTGCGCGGCGCTTTGGGTTTTTCTTTGTTGGCCATTTGCTGTTCGCGCACCGCGTCTAGCTCTTCTTTGCTGTGAAAACAATAATAAGCCTTGCCGGCTTCTAGCAACTGCTGCACCACTTCGGCGTAGCGGTCGTAGCGCTGGGTTTGGTAGTAAGGGCCTTCGTCATAGTCCAATCCTAGCCATTGCATACCGGCCAAAATGCCGTCAATAGCGCCGGCTTTTTCGCGCTCGGTGTCGGTGTCCTCGACGCGCAAAATCATTTTGCCGTTGGCTTGGCGGGCAATCAGCCAGTTGTATAGCGCCGTTCTAGCGCCGCCGATGTGTAAGTCGCCGGTGGGGCTGGGGGGAAATCGGGTGATAATCATAGTGCCTCGTTTTTGTCCAAAAGTAATTATTCTAGCGCATGCGCGTTGAGGGATAAAGCATTATTGCAAGCAATACCTAATAGCGTGAAACGGTTCAGTATGTTAGCGCACTGATCGCCGCACCCTCTAACACCTCAATCTCAAATGCCACGATATTGCGCTCCTCGCGCCCAAAGACTACGCCCATCATGACGATAGGCTGATTGCGTTCGGCTTGTTGGGCTTGGAATTTATCGGCATAGTTTTTGTCTTTGATTTGCTCAATGGCTTTAATGCCTTGGTCTTTTAGCGTTTTTTCACTGTCAGTGAGCTTAAACTCAATCAAATAAATCCTGCCGTCAAAGTCAAACCAAGCGTCCATGCGACCTTGGTTGGTGCTATCTTCGCAGTGTACGCGCACGCCAAGGCCAGTCAAAAAGCTGTAAAAGACGCTGGCGTAATGGCCTTCGTAGTGGGCGATGTTGTCGCCTCGACTAGTGTACCATTGGTGCGGAATGCTAGCGTACAGTGAGTGAAACAGCTGGGCTATTTTGTCGTAGTCACAAGCCACTAGGTAATCGTAGAGGTTATCTTGACTGCTATCAAGTGAATATTTTGGGTGAAGATATTTTTGCAGCAGTATCTGGTTAAGGCTTTGTTGCACCTCAATATTGGGGTATTTTAAGGTGTAGCGCGTACCACGTTTTTTCACGACGTCCTTAATAGTTAAATAGCCGGCCTGAAACAACACCGCAATCGGGTTGGCCTCGTCAATATCAAATTTTTCCAAGTCCATGCTACTGTAAGTATTTTGCTCGATGCTGTGCATATCCAATTCATCGGTGGCCAAGTTGTCAATCAGCCAAGCCGACGAACCGGTTTTAAACCAATGCGGTTCATACTCTTTCTCTTTGAAAAACAACAGGGCATCATAAGGATTATAGACACTTTCTCCCGTCCAGTTGTAGCCGTTGTACCAGTCTTTCATTTTTTCTTTGTCAACGCCTGTCAATTCGGGGGCGAAGATGCTTTCTAACTCTGCTTGCGTGTAACCGCAAATGGCGGAATAGTGCGACATCAAACTGATATCCGTGAGGCTATTCAACCCCGAAAAGATATTGACGCGGCTAAATTTTGACACGCCAGTGAGCATAGAAAAGCGAATATGTTCGTCTTGGTCTTTAATCACTGAATACAAATCGCGCAATACATTGCGAATAGCTAAAATATGCGGTTGGTTGATATTATCGACCATCGGCTTGTCGTATTCGTCAATAAGAATAACAACGAGGCTGTTGTGCTTTTTGCTAATTTTTTGTATCAGCTCCTTAAACATCATACTGAGATATTCGCAAGACGACAACTCTACCTCATGTTTCTCAGCGTTGGCCAGTAGTTGTGAATGAATATTCGCGTGTAAAAACTCGGCGCTGTTGACTTGTCCCGCAGCAAAACCGAGGCGAATAACGGGATAAGCCGTTTCCCAGTCCCAATGTTTTTCGGCGTACAGGCCGGTAAACAAGGCTTTGTTACCGCTAAATAACTCGGCTAGTGTGTCAATGGTGAGGCTTTTGCCGAAACGACGCGGTCGCGATAGAAAAACCGCTTTTTCCTTAGCAATATCCAATAAATACGAGGTTTTATCCACGTAATAATAGTTGCCTTGTCGGATATGGGAAAAGGTTTGAATGCCGGTGGGCAAAGTTTTCTTGTTCATCGTTTCGGGGCGTAAAAGTCATAGAAATACCGTCAAAGTGTACAAACAACCAACTCATTTGTAAATAAAAAAGCGACACACCCCAGACTTAAGGGCATCTTTATAAATGTGCAGTTCGAGTAAAAGACAAGGAATAGCACCACAGACGACTTGTGACATAACATTGAGTTAGGCGCAAGTTGCGAGGAGCGCATGACGCAGTATTTTGCCGAAATGCGCATTTATAGGGATGTCCTTAACGCTTCAACGCTTTATGCCGAATGCGGAAAAACAGCGTATAAACCACCGGCGTAAAGCCCAACGTCAACAACGCTCCAATGCCCAGTCCCCAAGCAATCACCGTCGCCATTGGGAAAAACAGTGGGTCGCGACTGAGTAGCAACGGCAACAAGCCAAACATCGTGGTCACGGTACTCATCAAAATGGGCCGCAGGCGGCGCATGGCGGCATCGACGAGTAACTCGTATTCGTCATCGTCCGGCTGTTCGTTGGCCAGCGCCAAGTCAATACGGTCAATCAGCACAATGGCATTGTTGACGATAATGCCGGCCAACGAATACAAGCCCAAAGTCGCCATAAAACCAAACTCCGCGCCCATGACTTTAAAGCCTGTCACGGCGCCAATCATCATCAGTGGAATGGCTAGCATGACCATAAAGGCGCGCCGGTAGCTGTTAAACTGCATAATCAACAAAATGACAATAATCGCCAACACCAGTGGGAAGTTGGCGGCCAAAGCCGCTTGCGCCTCGCGCGATTGCTTAATGGCACCGTCGTAGATAACGTGGTGGTTGGCCGGCAATTGCGCCACGATTTTTTGCACTTCGGCGTCAATTCTCGGCTTAAACTCTTCGGCGGAATACTGGCTATTTCGCGCCTCGATAACGATGCTGCGCGTCAAGTTTTCGCGCTGGATTTTGGCGTAAGTATTCACCGGCTCAATGGTGGCGATTTGCGACAACGGCACGCTGCGTTGCGTGTGCGAGGAATAAATCTGGGTGCTGTACAGGCGGTTCAAATCGTCGCGCTCGATTTGGGGAGCACGCAGTTGAATTGGTATGGTCTCGTCACCGTCGCGTAGCACCGAGACAATGGTGCCGGCATAATACATTTTCAACGAGTTGGCAATATCGGCCGAGGTAATGCCCACCGACTTGGCCTGTTGTTGATTGACGTTGATTTGCAGCTCGACCAGCCGGCCCTCCCAGTCATTGCTAACGTCCAAGGTACTGGACTGATTGCGCAATAAATTTTCTAGCTTTTCAGCCGTGGCGTAGAGCACGTCGGCATCGGGGCCGCTAACGCGAATTTGCAGGGTGTTAGCGTCGCTAGGGCCTAGGAACATACGCACGACTTTAGCCTGCACTTCGGGGAATTGTTGGTTGAGCAATTGGCGCGTGGCGGCAATAGTACTGTCCATTTGTTGCGGCGAATCGACGTTGAGCACCAAAAAGCCTTTGTTATCGGACGGCAACACCGGCGTTAGCGACAGCACAAAACGCGGCCCACCAAAGCCGGCATAGGAAATGACGTTTTTAATATGCGGAAAGTGCTGCTTGTCCAACAGCAACTGAGAAGCCGTCTCGACGATTTTGGCGGTCTCGCGCATTGACGTTTGCGGCGGCGCGGTGAGATAAACCAGCGCTTGCAAGCGGTCGGAATCGGGGAAAAACTTCTTGGGCACGGTCTTCATCTGTTGCACGGAAAATACCAACAGCGCCAACACGCCCAACAAAAACAGCCAACGCAAGTGCAAGAAGATGCGCAAGAAAAAGGCGTAAACTACCTTAATCGGGTCAAAAATGGAAAAGCTGCGCTGACCGGCGGCCAGCGGCTTAATTTTCATAAAGTAATAACACAAAGTCGGCGTTACCATCATTGCCAACAACCACGAAATCAACAACACAATGGTGATAACGATAGAAATCGAGCGCGTGTATTCGCCGGCAACGTGCTCGGCCAGCATCAGCGGCAAAAACACCAACACCGTGGTGAGTGACGAGGTCAACAGCGGCATGGCCAGCGATTTGCCGCCCTCGGCCAAGGCTTGGTCGCGGCTTTCTCCGCGTTCCAAACGCTGACGAAAGTCTTCGGCGATAACGATGCCGTTTTCTACCAATAAACCCAGTGCAATCATTAGAGTAGCCAAACTCATGCGCTGCAAGGTAATGCCGCTTAAATTCATCACTGCTAGCGACAATAGCATTACCGCCGGCACCACCGAGCCGACAATCAGCCCCGTGCGCACGCCCAAAAACAGCATAACCACCACCAAAACGATAATCAAGGTCTGCAAGACGTTTTGCGTGACGCCAAAAACGGCTTTGGCGACTTGTTCGGCCTGTTTGGTGGCGATGTGGAGCTGCACGCCGGCCGGCAAGCCTTGTTCAATCTCGGCCAATACCGCTTCCAATCGCGGCGTGTATTCCAAAATATTGGCGCGCGTGTCCATATTAATGGCAAACACGATAGCCGGTTGGTTGTTGAAATAAGCCGGTTGAATAGCCGGATCGACTGGCGTACGCGTGATGTTGGCGATATCGCTGAGGGCAATCATGCCGTTGGCGTTGGGCAGAGGAATGAGCAGGTTTTTCAGCGCCGATAAATCCTTAAAATCGCCGGTAGGCAATAGCGACAGCGACGTGCCTTGAATATCCAACGCCCCGCCCGATTGAATGATGTTTTGCGAGGCAATCAAGCCGGCCAATTGCTTGGGCGAATACCCCAACTCGGCCATTTTGGCGTTGTCGATTTCGATAGTGACGCGCTCTGGCTGTACGCCGAGCAAGGAGACTTTTTGCGTGTCTTTAACGGCATACAGCCGGTCGCGAATGTCTTGCGCTAGCGTGGTTTTTTCGTTTTGCGTGAAGCCGTCGGTGGCGGTCATGGCCAGCGTCACCACCGCCACATCGCCGAAGCTGTCGTTCATAAACGGCGGATAAGTACCGGTCGGCAAGCGCACTTGTTCGATTTCATCGCGCACGTCGTCCCAAATTTGGTCGAGCTGAAAATAGCGGTCATAGACTTCGACAATCAGCGTCGATTGCCCCTGCACCGAGGTAGATTTGATGCTCTTGACCTCTGGCCGCGAGCGAATGGCCAACTCCAAGGGCTTGGTAATCAACATTTCGACTTTTTCAGCCGGCAAGCCGGGGTTGTTGGTAATGACAATGGCTTGGCGAATAATAATTGAAGGGTCTTCGTTGGCCGGCATTTTAAAATAGCTCGCCACGCCGTAAAGCATCAAAGCAATAATGGTGGCGAAAATCACCCGCGCGTAGCGAAAGCCGATTAGGGATAGGTTCATGTTATTCTCAAAAGGTATTCTTTAGACTGCGTGGTAATATAGCATATTTGCCCTGTTGGCGCAGTAGCGCTGTAGGTACGATTAGCGAAGCGTAATCGTACGCATGTCCTTCCCTCAGACAGTTAAACCCAAAAAAACGCAATTGACATCGTAGGGGCAGACCCGCGTGTCTGTCTTTGGTTGGAAAAACCAATCATTTTATTGTTTTAAAATGTATTCATTGAAGCCTTGAGACAAAAGCTCCGACCAAGGGCGAACACATGGGTTCGCCCCTACGAAAAAGGTCAACTGCCGATTTTAGGTTAAACGGTTTTGCTGTAAGCCCAATGATTGGTCGGCCCGTGACCATGACCAATCCCCAAAGGCTGGCTAATGGCGGCGGTGATAAAGGCCTTGGCGGTTTTTATGGCGGCTTCTAGCGTTGCGCCTTTGGCCAACTCGGCGGTAATGCAAGCCGAAAAAGTGCACCCCGTGCCGTGCGTGTGGGGCGTGTCAAATCTCGGGGCGCGTAATTCAAAGGCACTGTCCGGCGTGAAGACGTAGTCAACGCTGTCGTTGCCCTCGGCGTGACCGCCTTTGATAATCACCGTTTTTGCCCCTAATTGTTGGAGTTTTTTAGCGGCCGCCTCGGCGCTTTGTTTGTCGCTAATTGATAGTTGGGTGAGAACTTCGGCTTCGGGAATGTTGGGGGTGAGCACATCGGCCAACGGCAATAAATGCTTTATCAAAGCCTCAACGGCGCTGTCTTGCAACAGCGGCGCGCCGCCTTTGGCAATCATCACGGGATCTAGCACGCACAGGCCAAAATGGTGTTGTTTTAGGGCATCGGCAACGCACGCGATAATCTCCGCCGTGCCCAACATGCCGATTTTAAAGGCGCTAGGCGTAAAATCATCGGCAATGGCTTTGAGTTGGGCGCTAATGGTCGGCGTTGGAATGGCGTGAATGTCGCTGACGCCCAAAGTGTTTTGCGCCGTCACCGCCGTAATCACCGACAAGCCAAAAGCGCGGCGCATCTGAAAGGTTTTTAAGTCGGCCTGAATGCCGGCACCACCGCCGCTGTCTGAACCGGCAATGGTGAGGGCTTGGGGAAAGTTTTTATTGTTCATCATGTTTCTCTCTTGTGTTTTAATTTTTGTACAATAGGGTGGAATTAACTGTGTTTTTACCAAAAATTGCAGCTACAGTCGAATAGTCTGCAGTTGTCAATATATCCTGTATCCTCTCATACAAGGTTGAGTTAGTAGCTATTTTTTCGTAGCGTGGGCTGTGCCCACGTAATGCGTGTCACATCAGCGTGTTTCGTGGGCGCAGCCCACGCTACTGTGGCTTTATCGCAACCGTTTCCAAAATGGAAATAGTTGCTGATAATAACTCGGGTACAAGTAGCAGGCGGTTGCACCACAAATAAGAAAGTATCTGCAATTACGCAACAAATGCAAGACAAGCATTAATTGCCTCTTCGTTGAGTTCAGGAAAATCTTCTATGATTTCCTGTTTACTCATACCATTGGCGAGCCAATTCAGTACGTCATAGACGCTAATGCGCGTGCCAATGATAATGGGCTTTCCAAAGCGTTTTTCCTTATTTATTGTAATGTAATCTTTATAGTTAACCATTCTTTAACTCCTAAATTAATAGCATAATTATCTCGGCAATAAACGGTCTTGGCGTTGTTGTCTTTGCCATTCGCTAGGGTCATCAAAACCGTTATTCTCCGCAATTTGTTGCATGAGAGTTTGTAGCCTTTCAGTGTGCTTTGCTTCGGCTGAAATTTTGTCTGCTTGTTCCTTGGACATTAGGTTGGCAGCGTTATTCGACATGAGACAATTCTTGCTGTAATCTATCACTTTGTTTATTGACATAATCAAGGTTTTCTTGACGCAACTGCACGACTAATTTTTTCATTTCCTCACGAAACTCGTGTTGACGGACTTCAATTTTCTTTTGGAACTCGCTAAACACCGAGGTATTTTGAAGTTCATCAGTAATGGCATCATAGCTATTGGCGACACTAATGATTGCATGTTCAAATTCTTCAATTCTTGCTCTTGTGCTATTACACCAACCGAGTTGGTTAGCAATACTATCTCTTTCGCTCATCATTTACTCCTCTGTTGTTAACCTTTGGCATCTTCAATCATACGTTGGATAGATTCTTGGAAATCTTCCATTAATTTAAGCTGACGTTCAAGCTCATCAATCACGTCATCGGTTTTCTTGCTCAATCTTTCACTACGTTCTGTAAGTTCATTGGTATAGTTGTCTAAAAATCCCGCCCCTCGCATGGCTTTTACTTGATTGCCGTATAAATCTCTGGCACTATCAAGCAGGTTTTTATTATGCCTAATCGCCCCTTTGACTTGCTCTAATAAATTCAGTTGCTGTTCTAAGCTGCTCATTGTTCCCCCTGTTTGAGATGAATAAATATTGTGAGAGACACGTTGCCCGTCTTTATAGCCCGTATTATAGCTTGTGCTATAACTATCACTAGCGTTATCGGCTTGCCACAACCAATTAAAAGGATTGCGTTTCAGTGTGCCAAAGTGAGATTTAGGCTTTCCCTGCTTGCTATCGGTAATGCCATCATCATAGCCTTCTTGGGAATAATCGCCTGTGTAGATTTGTTTAATGCTCATGTTTCCTCTCTATTTTCAACTGCCAACAATAACCTATCAAAATCTGAAACAATCGGCTGAGTTTTATTGTATTTATCGTATTCTGTAAACGCTTTTTGTTTGGCTTGCTCAGCGGAAATTTTGCCGTTGTCGGGCAAAATGCGGTATTCATTAAAATCAAGGAATTTATTGACGCTTTCGGCAAAGGCATTCATTGTAAAAGTATTGCGCGTTTCAATAATGCGCTCGATATAATCAAAAAAAGCCGAAATAGTACGTTCCAAGCGTTTGATTTCATCAACTGATAAATAGTTTTTTGCCACCACGCTATCGGATTTTAATATCCTGCCGTCAGGGGCGTTTTTCCACGTTTGTAAACCCATAAATTCCTTACTCGCATCGGCTTTGTTATACACCAATTCAGCGGCGGTTTGCCCGTGAATGGCATAGTGGAATTTATTCTGCACCGTGGCGTAAAAAATTTTTGTCGTGCTAGATTGTGGGTTGTAATCAATACTGCATTCGGCAAAAATATCGGTAATTTGCTGATAAATTCGGCGTTCGCTGGCACGGATGGAGCGCACCCGCTCCAATAATTCACGGAAATAGTCTTTGCCAAATTGCTCGCCTTGTTTTAGGCGTTCATCGTCCATTACAAAGCCTTTCAGCAAGTATTCTTTCAGGGTTTGCGTTGCCCAGATGCGGAACTGTGTTGCTTCTATGCTATTGACGCGGTAACCGACTGAAATAATTGCGTCTAGGTTGTAGTATTTAACTTGATAATTCTTGCCGTCTGTTGCAGTTGTTTCCAAAATGGAAACAACTGAACTCTCATCTAACTCTCCACTAGAAAAGATATTTTTCAAATGCTTAGAAATGGCTGGCGGTTGTACCGCAAATAATTACCGTGCCGTTTGGGGTGGTGTAGAAGAGAAAGTTATTGTGACTTGGGTTAGTTGTGAGTTGGTTCATAATTAAATATTTTTCTCATTTTCTTCTGCTCTGATTTCTCGCACCATTTCCTCAGCAGATTTATTTTGTGCTAGAAACGGCTCAAAATTATCTAAAAAATCAAAAAATTGTTGTTTTTTAGTATCTTCTTTCACAAAACGATTTTGACGCATGTTTCTAACCATAACATCAATCTCTTCCGCATCAATGGGAACGTCACGCCACATGCCATAAAATGTATCACGAGCAGGAGAGTTTGGTTTAGTGCATGGTTTTAGTTGCTCAATGTCGTTCATTTTTTCTCCTTAGATTATGCTTTACGTTTTTTATTATTAAAGTGTTAGATAGTACACAAATCACAAACAGACTCAAAATTTATATAAAATGTTTTGTGCCCAAATCCTAATAGTTTATATTCTTTTATAGGCTTATAGTTTTCATTGGGACAAAATGAATACACATTTATATGACATATTCTATTATTTTTTTCACCAGTTCTGTAGAAAACATCATCTTCACCTAAATAATCTGTTTTATGGACAAAACTAAAGGGAGGTGGTTCCAACTCATCTTTTAACATGCCGCTTATAACGAAATCAAGCAATTTATAAACAACAAATAACGCTAAACAAAAACCAATAAAAATACCTTGCATGGCTCTTGCTAAGATACTGCGGTCTGAACCGTATATTAACGCGAGAATAATAAATAAACACCATACTATTGCCATAGCATTTGCAAGAATAGCCTCATGCAGACTATATGTTTCTATCCTTGACTTTATTTCAAAAAATAATTTAAGTTTCTCTTCTTTTTTACGCCTCTCTGTTTCTTTGCGTTTAGCTTGTTCTTTTTTACGTTGTAGTTCCTCTCGTTGTTGCTGTAATTTCTGCTGTGCATTGTATGCTAACGTAGCAAACCTTCCATTTGGATATTGGTTAAGGTAATTTTGATAGCCGACTTCAGTATTTTCTTCAACAATTTTTTCCCATAATAATTCTTCCTCTTTGTTGCGTCTTTCTATTTCTTTACGTTTAGCTTGTTCTTTTTTGCGTTGTAATTCTTCACGTTGCTGTTGGAATTCTTGCTGTTTGTTATAAGCCAATACAGCAAATTTACCTTGAGGAAATTGATTAAGGTAACTTTGATAACTACCTTCGGTATTTTTTTTAGAAGATTTTTTCCATAATAAATTATCAGCACATAATAGGCTGTAGTCTTCATAAGTTGAGATACCTTGATTTAGTTCTTGATAAACATTCATTATTTCACCTCTCCATTTAACCAATCAGGTTTTGTCTTACCCGTTTGAATAAACGGATTATTATTAATATTATCTGTTGCTTCTGCTTGTTGAGTAACTTTTTCTACCGTCTCAGACCCCTTTAAAATCTCAGGCGTAACCACTTCATGCGGTAACCGACTAGCCCGAATTTGTCGTAATTTTTGCTTAATCGCTTTCACTTCATCATCAAATGATAACGGCGGGTTTGCACGCGCAACGACATTGGCGCGTATATTGCCACTATCCGTATTAATCAACACTTCGTGTTTGCTGGCATCTAAATCCAAAACCACTTCATTGCCGTGCTTAAAAATATTCCAAGCATTTTTAGGCTCGTTGAGCTTAAAGGATAACCGCAAGCCAGTCTGATTTAGAACGTAGGACGGAATAGCTGAATCGGAAATGGCTTGCGTAGCTAAAATCACATGCATACCGGCTTTGCGTCCTTCGCGCAATAGCTTGTCTAAACAATTTGAAAAGTATTGCTGTTGACGATAATCCCCCGAAAATAATCGGTGTGCCTCATCAATAATGAGTATTTTGTGGGCTATGGGGAAATTGGGGTGTTTTCTATTGTATTGCCCTATGTTTTTAACGGATGCTTTTTCAATGAGTTCCATTCTAGCGTGCATTTCGCTGAGAAAGCTCTCAATGACATCGACAGCCATTGATGCCGCTTCATAATCGGCGAAAAGTTGCGTGCAATTCGGGTGGTCGGCAAAGGCATTAAACTCAACGCCTCGGTTGAAATCCATTAGTACTAATTGTACTTCTTGTGCGGTGTAACGCTCGGCAATACCAACAATTAAGTTATTTAACAACGCCGATTTGCCCGAACCAACGCGCCCGATAATAATGGCATTATAGTTTTGTGAACTCGCCCCCAAGCTGAAATAAATCGTATTTCTGCCGTCTTGCGTCTTGGCAATCGGCACTTGCAAGAAATCACTTGTGCCGCTTTGTTCGTTGGCGCTAAACGCGTCTAACAATTGCTTGAGAATTTGCGTTTGATTCGCATCGACTAATTCATAATCGTAAAACTCACACAACTCGCTAAACTCAAATAATTGCGGTGACAACTCGGCGGTTTTATCTACAATTTCTAGGGCATTAAACCGTTGGCATAGATAGTTAACGCTCTTCTCGCGGTTGCCTTTCATTTCCTCTTCGTCATCATCGCCGTTGTACAAAATGCTATAAATGCCGGCTTTGCCCGCGCTGTCAAAAAAGGATTTAATGCGCTTTACGTCGACAAAATCATCGGGATAATAATCCATATTGACGAGCAATAAATGATAAGGCTCGGGATAATCTGCCGTTTCATTGTAGGCGGATAAGTTGGTAATTTCGGGGGGAAGTAGCTCGTGCAAGCGGTGACGCGCGGTTTCTTCGAGGCCGTCAAAGCCTTTTTTGGCGGTTTCTGCCGTGGCATACAGGTGGTATAAGCCGTGGCTTTTCAACTGTGATAAATAGCGAAAACGCGGTGCAGTGTCAAAATCAAACACATGGATATGCAAAGCCTTGGGCGGTAGGGCTTGCGCCAACAGCAACACGACATTTTCAATGAATTGGTTGCTCACGGCCTCGCTATCGCTGTCGTAATTGACCATAAAACCACCTGCCTCGGCAGGTAATAATACGGGGATATCGTCCGTGTCGGTGGCTGAGGTTTTCGGGGTTAAATCCCCAATGTAAATTCCCCACGGGAAAGTGTATGTATTCATTAGGTTCTCACTATGGGTTGCTTGGCGTTTGTCTAGTATAGCTGAAAATGAATGAGAATTTAACTATAGTCAGGCCACTTAACTAAACGGTTATCTCTAAAAAATGAAATGCCCACGATTCAGTGCTATGGCCTCTGTCGGCTTCAATGCATCTCCACAAAGTAATTTTTCGGTTGCGGTTTAGATTAATACCGCCACCGAACTAAAGCCAGCCGTTATAGCCTTATCCGCCACCACCAAAGCGCGCTGTCCACTGGCGCAAGTAAATACCAAGCGTTTATTTTGGGGTAATTCACTTATTTTTATTTCACTCAGTGGCATAGCTTGATGACACTGTTTGGGCTGAGCGTGTCGCTCTAGCTCACTGCGCACGTCGATAATCCAATCATCGGACTGTAACTGCGGTTCGGTGATAATGTCGGCTTTGACCGTGGGTTCGGGCGCGCCGCTAAAATCAATCAAGCTCTGTCGGTGCGTCCACAAATCCAGCGACAATAACTGACCGGCGAGTTGAGCGTTGTCGCCCAAAATGACTTTTAACACTTCTTGCGCCTGTAGCGTGCCGATAATGCCGGCCGATGTGCCGATGACGCCAACGCTGTTGCAGTCTTGCCCCACTTGGGGCGGGTTCGGAAACACGGCGCGTAAACTGGGGCACGGCTTTTGGGTGTCGCTGCGAAAACCGTACACGCCGACATAGCCGTGAGTTTGCATGACCGAGGCCGACACCAACGGCTTTTGCCGTTCGCGCGCATAATCACTCAGCAAATAGCTCACCACAAAATTGTCGCAGGCATCGACAATGACATCGGCATCGGCCAAATCGTCGAGGTTATCGGGGCGCAACGGCTCGCGGTGGCTGACGATTTCAACATCGGGATTATGTGCCGATAGCCGGCGTTGGGCGATGTCGGCTTTGGATTCGCCGATATCGGCTTGCGTGAACAGGATTTGTCGGTGCAAGTTACTTTCGCTGACCACATCGTGGTCAATCAGCGTGATTTTGCCAACGCCGGCACCGGCTAAATACAACGCCACCGGACAACCCAAACCGCCGACGCCGACCAAGCCCACGTGCGCGTTTTGTAGCTTGTTTTGCCCTGCCGAGCCGACTTGCGCCACTTGTATTTGGCGGCTGTAGCGCGCTTGATTGCACGAGTTCTTGAACGCTTTATTCATTTTCAAAAGCCAACCACTGCGTTAAACGCTGTTCGGGATTGGGGTTTTGCAACACATCGCTGACCACACTTAGGCAATCGGCACCGGCATCGTAAACGCCTTGCGCGCGCTCGACCGTCAAGCCGCCAATGCCGACCAAGGGCAAGTCGCCGATTAGTTGTTTCCACTCCGCCACGCGTTCTAACCCCTGCTGTTTCCAACGCATCTTTTTGAGCGTCGTCGGATAAACCGGCCCCAAAGCCACATAGTCGGGTTGCACCGCCAGTGCGGTGGCTAACTCTTCTGGGCAGTGGGTGCTGATGCCGAGTTTCATGCCGTTGGCTTTGATTTGTTCGATGTCGGCGCTTTGCAAATCTTCTTGCCCCAAGTGGATAAAATCACAGCCGGCCTCAATGGCGAGTTGCCAGTAATCGTTGATAACCAGTTGGCAGTCAAACGGCTGACACAGCTGTTTGGCTTGGGCAATTTGTTCGGCAATCACAGCCGACGAGCGGTCTTTGAGGCGCAATTGCACCAATTTTAGCCCCAAGGGTAAAAAGCGCGGTAGCCATGAGACATCGTCAATAATAAGGTAGAATTTTGGGAATTTTTTCATCGTCTCACTCCACCCAAAACGGCGTACCCACCACTGGCGTGGACGGACTGGCCATATCGCGCGGTAAAATCGGCGTGGCGCGATAAGCCCCACGGCCGGCTTGAATTGCTTGTGAAAAAGCCTTAGCCATAACCACGGGGTCGCCGGCTTTGGCAACGGCGGTGTTGAGCAAAATGGCGTCATAACCCAACTCCATAGCTTGGCAAGCGTGGGACGGCACGCCAACGCCTGCGTCCACCACCAATGGCACATCGGGGAAATAGGCGCGCAGGGTTTGTAGGGCTTTGGGGTTTTGCAGGCCTTGTCCACTGCCAATCGGCGCGCCCCACGGCATCAACAGTTCACAGCCGACGTGCAACAGTTTTTCGGCGACAATCAAATCATCGGTGGTGTAGGGATAGACTTGAAAGCCGTCCTCGCTGAGAATTTTGGCGGCCTCCACCAAGCCGAACACATCGGGTTGCAAAGTGTCTTCGTTGCCGATAATTTCTAGCTTGATGCGCGGCGTGTCGAATAATTCGCGCGCCATTTGCGCCGTGGTCACGGCTTCTTGCACCGTGCGACAGCCGGCGGTGTTGGGAAGCACATGCGCACCCGAGGCTTTAATCAACTGCCAAAAATGCTCGCCGTCACCGTCTAGCCCAAATTCACGCCGCACCGATACCGTCACCATTTCGGTGCCGGCGGCGGCAATGGCGTCGCTGAGAATTTTCGGCGAAGGATATTGCGCCGTGCCGAGCAACAAGCGGTTTTCCAGCGTTAAATCGTAAAATTTTAGGGTATCATTATGTTTCATAGTCATTTCCTATTCAATTTCTTGAATCAAATCGTCATTGATACAAGGCTTGCCATCGAAGACAGTATGCCCAAATACGGCGAGATGGCGTAACGCCGTAGCGATGGCGATTTGATTCAAGAAATCAGCCACCTTGCATGGGGGCGACCACTTCTATGGCATCGCCGTCGTTGAGTGCATAGTCGGCGCGCGCCGTTTTTGCCACGAATTGACCATTGACGGCGGTGGCGACGTGGCTGTCGGCGGTGAAGCCTTGTTCGATAAGTAGTTCGGCGAGCGTTTTCGCTTTGCTGTCGATATTTTTTCCGTTGAAGGTGAGTTTCGTCATTTTGTTTTTGCTTCCTATAAATAATGTCTTCTTGTTACTAACTTAAAAACCGCAGTTAGCGACTTCCCCGTCATTGCGAGGAGCAAAGCGACGTGGCAATCCCCCACTACGCAGAACGTCCTTAATATCACAGGCTATTCCACAGTAGCAGAGGATTGCCACGCGCTACGCGCTCGCAATGACGCGGCAATTGCCGTTTTAAGGGTTAAAAAGTCGCGACTTTTTATGCTGTTGTGGTGATTGTTTTATGTAATGCATTTTTGCATTATTCTTTTATAATTAGTGGATTATCTTTTTGTTGAGTTAAATAATCACAGGCGATTTTCGCTAGCGCTGGGGCGAGCAAATAGCCGTGTCGATACATGCCGTTAATATGTAGGCGTTTGCCTCGGCGCACAATTTTCGGCAAGTTATCGGGGTAAGCCGGCCGCACGTCCACGCCGATTTCGACAATTTCCGACTGGGAAAAAGCCGGATTGACGGCATACAGCGCCGACAGTAATTCCAACACCGAGCGCACCGAAGCGCGTTCGCGCGAGGCGTTTTCAATCATGGTCGCCCCAAGCATCAACTGCCCGTTAGCGCGCGGCACAAGGTAAATCGGAATGCGCGGGTGCAACAAGCGCACCGGCCGCGATAGCGACAATTCGGGGTTGTACAAGTGCAACATCTCGCCACGCACGCCGCGCAAGTCGGCAAGCTGCTGTCGGGCGTCAAAGCCTCGGCAATCTAGCACCCAATCGTTTGGGCTGTCGCTGGTCATGGCGTCGATATCGGCTTCGCTTAGGCTCGTGTCGGTGGTGACTGGGGCGCGGTTGCGGACTTTGTCCCACAAGGCTTGCAACACTTGCCGAGGTTCAATATGCGCCTCGCTTGCGTAAAACAAGCCGTCACGATGTGCCGATAATACTGGCTCTAGCGTGTGCAATCGCTGCGCGTCCATGCGTTCCCATGCTTGGGTTTTTTGCGCGAAATGGGTGAGCATATTGTGGTCGCGGTTGGGGGAAATCACCACGGTGCCGTTTTGCTCATAACGGCAGTTTGTCGAGTTGTCTGCTTCGCACAACTTGCGCCAGTAATTCATGGAATACGGCGACAATTCCCCCACCAACGGCTCTGCCGACTCCATTTCGCAAAAAGGCGCGAGCATACCACCTGCCCACCACGAGCAAGCCGTATCGTCCACGCCCGAATTGGCGGTGGTGATGTGAAGGCGTTGTCCGACATTCAGTAAATGGTCGGCTAGGGTTAAGCCGACGATGCCGCTTCCGATTATTTGTATCATTCTAAAGTCAATAGTTTCCTCTAATATTGTTCTTGTTTATGGTGCTTCATCTAACGAAACATCGTAAGTAGAATAATTGAATTTTGCCAACATGGCTTTTTCTCTCTCAATACAAGGCACAACCAACTCATAAAAGCCGCTTATATCTTTATGAGATAAAACATCTAGATAGTGATTTTTATCTTCTTTGGTGATGACAAATGGGTACATATTTTCTTGTAACATCAAGTAAAACATAACCAATCGCCCCGTTCTGCCATTGCCGTCTTGAAAGGGATGTATTCTTTCAAAATCAATGTGTGATGATAAAATTTCCTTTATCTTTTCTTCATCGCTATTCGCGTGTTCTAGGCGATACATGGTATTGTCAAACCATTGATGACATAAAAAAGGCGTTTGGCTAGGGGGAGCGGTTTCAAAATCCGCCCCTCTAATGGCATTTTCTTGTGTTTTGAATTTGCCAGCATGGCGTATAAGGCGGTCGAGCAGCAATTCATTGATTTTCTGCACACCGTATAAATCAAGCGGCTTGTTATTGACTAACTCATCAAGAATAAATTGTACGGCTCTGCCGTGATTTTCAACTTCGTAAAACTCTCTTTTGCTTATTCTTGTGCGCGTTGGCAGGGTGTCGTTAAGAATAATCGTCGCCGTATCATTCAAGCTAATCGTATTGCCTTCAATCGCTGTGGAGTGGTGACTTAATCGCACGGTTAAATCATCGAGATAGTCGTCGTTCATTTGTTGAAAAATGTTTTTTGTATTCATGCTGATACTGCTATTGGTTGCTTGTTTTTTAAGTCATTGTTTCGGTCATTATATCGTGTTTTGCCCGTGTATCGTTTTTTCTGTACATTTGGCGCGGTTTAGTAACGGTAGGTTCGGTTTCACTCGTACTTTGCCAACCTAACCTATGGACTTTTGGCTTCAAAGATTTTTCACAAAACTAATAAAGTCGTCTTTTGAACTATTTATTTTTATATCAGATAAATAAAAATCACCACTACCAACTAACCAAAATAGTTTATCTACCTTATAGGGCAGTACCTTTATTTTGTGACAATAAGTAAGCATATCTTTGAAAATAATATAGTCCTCAGTCGATGACGTGATGCCAAGACCCAAGGCAATATCATTTATATGAGTATCTGGCTTTATGAACTCTGGTGAAACATTTTCTTTTAGAAAGTCGCAGGCCAGTGCAAAACCAAAACCAAAAATTTCTTTGGAAAGCAGGAGAGGCAAAGCTAATTGAGACTGCTCATTAGTTAAGAAACCGTTAATAAAAATTTTAAATTCACTGATATTTTTGTAGCGAGAGAGAAAATTAGCAACTGAAATAATGGACTTACAGTATATAACCCAATGACTTTTGTTATTGTCTTTCACCATGCGACCAGGCGGGTTATACGGACTAACGTCAATTGCATCGAAAAGTTCTTCCCAACTTGTATATTTTTCAACAACTTTTGCAACATCAAAGCAACACAAAATAGTCGATAAATTTTCTAAATTACCGATACTATTGGGCATTCCTTGCCGGTTCTTAGCATGAGAAATAAATTGTTTAAACAAGTCAGAAGTTGTACATATATCATCTAATGTCTTTGAAGCATTTAAATGTTTGTCGATGATCGCATCTGTTACTTTATCAAATGACAATAAATAGTTACGCGCTTCATTATAATAGTTTATTTCTTTCATTGTTTGATTTCCTGTATTCTCAAAAAGGTTAATCCGATAAGCCTATAATACAAGGCTGGGTTGAGGTACGAAACCCAGCAACAACCAAGGTCTAACGTTATGATAAGATTTAAACTTCCTCTGTTGCTGGGTTTCGCTTCGCTCTACCCAGCCTACAGATTGTCTGTAAATTTGCCTTATTTTATAGGTAATTCTACCGCATAATCAGCAACTTTCGGCATATCCTTAACCATGTTGTGTTGGGTCAAAAAGGCGCTCATTTTTTCGTAACGGTTGGTGTCCAAAGCCCGTGGGCGCAAGGCCAAACGCGGCAAAGTATCTTTCCAAGCGCGGCGGTTGAGTTCGTTGTTTAGCTCTTTGGGTTTGTAACTTTCAAAGGCTTTCCACGCTTCATCGGGGTGGTTTAGCGTGTAAACCGTGGCTTCTTCCAAGGCCGTTATTAGGGCATCGAAACGCTTGTCTTTTTGTTTGTCTTTGTGCACCACCAAAACCAATTCGTCATAGGCGGGAATGCCGTGCTCTTCGGGGTAGAAAGCTTTGCCTTTGTGGCCTTCGATTGCCATTTGGTTGAGTTCAAAGTTGCGATAGGCGCCGAACACGGCATCGACTTTGCCGCTCAACAACGACGGCGACAGCGACCAGTTGACGTTCACCCACTTGACATCATCGGATTTCAAGCCGGCGGTGTTAAGCATGGCGCTCAAGAGGCTTTCTTCAAAGCCGCTCACCGAATAGCCTACGGTTTTGCCTTTTAGGTCTTTGAGGCTGTTGATGCCGCTATTTTCCAATACCACCAAACTATTCAACGGCGTAGAAACCAACGTACCAACGCGCACCAACGGCAGGCCTTCGCTGACTTGCATGTGCAGTTGCGGTTGATAGTTGACTGCCATGTCGGCTTTGCCGGCGGCCACCAATTTCGGCGGCATGGACGGGTCGGCCGGCTCAATCAGCTCGACCTCTAAGCCGTGCTTTTTGAAATAGCCTTTTTGTTGCGCGACAATCAGTGCGGCGTGGTCGGGATTGACAAACCAGTCTAGCATAATGCTGACTTTTTCAGCCGCTATGGCGAATTGGGTTGCCGCGAGTAATGTTGTTGCTAATAAAAGTTTTTTCATAAGGGTTTCCTCAGTATTTAAGTTAATGTTTTACAAAAGGTTAAGGCTTGCAGTGGACTCAACAATGTGCCTTTGCGTAGCACTCATCAAAAAATTGCGCTTCTAATTCGCAAATTAAATTAAATCTGTCGCTAAAGCGCTGTTGTTCCTCGGCAGGAAAGTCTTCGAGGCGGTCGAGCTCGCTTTTCAACCACGCCACAAACGACTGGAAAAAGTCGTTATTGTGCAGCGTCAGCCACTCGTTAAAGTAAAATGCCTCGGGCTGCTTGTCGCGGTATTTCACTCCCCATTCGCAATACACCGACTCGGCACAGGCCAAGACAATCAAGCAGTTGGCGTAGGAAAATTTCTCATCGCCGAAAATGGCGCTTTGGATTGCGCGCTGAAAGCCCTGTATGGCTGGCGAGCATTTTTTCGGGTCTCGGTACTCGCTTTCGGGAACACCCAAGGCCTCAAACGAGCGGATAAAGTAGTCGTTTTCCTCGCTAGTGACCATGCTGAGAAAAGTCGATAGCCGGTGCTTTTGCTCTATGGTGTCGGAATAGGCTATGGTGTAGCCGACCAATTCCAAGAAGGCGTTAACAAAGGCGTAATCCTGTATCAAATAATAAGAAAACGCCTGTTTTTTCAGCGTGCCGTCCACCATTTCTTGAACAAAAATGTGGTCGGTTGCCCGTTGCCAGTGCGGTTCGGCTTGTTGTATTAATTTGTCGGAAAATTTCATCAGTTTAACTCCAGTCCCATTTGCCAAAAAGCCACTTCCATACGGGTGGCGGTGTCGAAAATACGTTGTAATTTTTGCGCTTGTTTGGCGCTGGTCTCGGCGAATAAGCCGTCCATAAAAGCTTCGCTGTCGCGGCCAGTGGCTTGAAATGCCTCGCCGCTGTATAAATCAATCCACGCTTGATACGGGTTGTCGGCGACGGTGGGCAACTGGCTCAAGGCCTTGCCAATTTCGGCGTAGCCCAACATGCACGGCGCCAGTGCCGCGTACAATTCCGCCAACGTGCCCGTCATGCCGGCATCGAGCACATAGCGCGTGTAGGCAACCGTGGCCGCCGATTCGGGGGTGTTGTGTATGTCGGCTTCGCTGATGCCCCACGTCTTGCAATAGTCAATATGCAAGTTGATTTCGGTGTCGAGCATGGCGTTGATGCCGGCTTGACCGGCGCGCATTTGCTCGAAAGTGTCGCTTTTATAGACGGCTAGCGAAAACGCCCGCGTGAATTGAATTAAAAACAAATAATCCTGCTTTAAGTAGTGCAAAAAACTGGCCTTGGGCAAAGTGCCGTCCCCCAGTTGTTGCACAAAAGCGTGGTTGACATAGGCCGGCCAAGCCGGACAGTTATCGCGTAGTGTTTTGTAGTTCATGGTTTCTCCTTTTTTTATTACAACGGCCTGCCTCCCCCTTTTTAAAAGGGGGACTGAGGGGGATTTGAAGGCGGTAGGTATTTCCAACCATTTCAAATCTCCCCCTAACCCCCTCTTTTGAAAAGAGGGGGGACAGCACATCTATTTTTCATCATTCAATTCAAACAATAAATGATTTCTCTAAAAAATAACTTAATGTTTCGATTCCCACGGAATCAGCTTTTTCAACAATCTATCAACGCCAAAAAACAGCGTCAGCTGAATCACAATCAGCACCAACAAAGCCGCAAAAGTCATATCGACGCGCATGCGCGCATTGGCGTTGAGCATCAAATAGCCTAAACCCTCGGCAGAGCCGACCCACTCGCCAATAACCGCGCCAATCGGCGCGAACGTCACCGCCACGCGCAAACCCGAGGCCAAAGACGGTAAAGCCGCAGGTAGTCGAATTTTTAATAATATCGTCAGTCGGCTAGCGCGCATGGACTCAGCCAGTTGTAACCATTGTGTCGGCGTGTTGCGCAGGCCGTCATAGCAGGCCATAACGACGGGAAAATAAATAATTAGCACGGCCATAGCGACTTTGGACGCCATGCCAAATCCCAACCACAGCACCAACAGCGGCGCAATGGCGAACACGGGAATGGCTTGGGTGAGTACCAAAATCGGCATAAAAACGCGAGACAAACGCCGCGACAGCGTCAGCACCAACGCCGAGCCAACGCCAAAACAAAATCCTAACAACAGGCCGAGCAACATTTCGCTCAGCGTCACGCCGGCGTGTTTGAGCAAAACGTCCCATTTTTCCACGATTTTTTGTAGCACCGCCCACGGCGTCGGCAACAAATAATGCGGCAAACTAAAGCCCCAGACTAGCAATTGCCAACAGCCAACCAACACGGCAAACGCCGCCAAGACATTGAAAAGTCTTTTCATAGCAACACCGTCAATAATTGCTGTTGCCACTCGGCGTGGGTGGGGCGCGGCGTAAATCTCGGCCGCGGTTCATCGGGGGAAAAGCCTTCGCTGAGGCCGCCGTCACGCATCACGTAAATGCTATCGGCGAGGCGAATGGCCTCTTGGCGGTCGTGCGTAATCAGCACCACGGCTTTGTTGGCGAGCAACTCGGCAGCCAGCTGTTGTAACTCCAAACGGGTAATGGCATCAACGGCGGAAAAAGGTTCGTCCATAAGCACAATCTCGGCCGGTTGCATCAGCGTCCGTGCCAGCGCCACGCGTTGACGTTGTCCACCTGAGAGTTCATAAGGCGCTTTCAAAGCGTGGTCGGCCAATCCGACTTTTTCCAATAAAGTCAGTGCCAATTGGCGGCTTTCGGCATTTTTCCGGCCTTGTAGATGTTGTGCTAATTGCACGTTATCGCAGACACTGAGCCACGGCAACAGACTGTCGGACTGCGCCATATAAGCGATATTGGCGTTGACGCTCACCGTGCCCGTTTGTTGAGCGCCATGCGACAGGCCGGCAATGGCTTTGAGTAGAGTGGTTTTGCCACAGCCGCTACGACCGAGCAAAGCCACCCACTCCGAGGGCTTAACGGATAAATCGAGGGAATCGAACAGGACATTATCGCCGAACGACAGCGATAGCTGATGAATATGAATGACGTTCATTGCGCGCTAAAAGGTTTTTTTAGCAGGCAAGAACGTACGGGGAGAATGGTATTTTGGCATATTTGTTTCCTACGTCAGTGCTAACTGTTTCAGGTTCACGGGTGTAATCTCAGTCTAGCGACAGTCGCTAGACACCCCGACAAAATTTTACCCAACCTGCAAAATAACCTATCTTCGTTAGACTCGCTTGCCGTAGCGATTGTACTGCCTGCGCTCGCCTGCCTTGATAGATTATTTTTCGGAATGGGGATTAATGGTGAAGTATTTTATATGGTAGTTATCAAAAATGCAATGGCTATTTGTACCAAAACCAAAAGTTGAAAATAAATCTCAATAATAATTTGTTTTTTGCAATAAATTGCCCCTCTCCTTTAGAAGAAGAGGGGCTGTATCCAACTATCGTCAGGGATTAACGCAAACTAAAACGAATGGGAACGGTCAGGCTAGAGGGAAACCCGTGTGGGGGTGGCTTATAGCGGCCTAAGCGTCTGAGCGCCTTGACAGCGGCTTTATCCAGCGCGGCATTGCCACTACTGCCAACCATGCGAATTTGACTGATGCGACCATCGCGGCTGAGTGCAAAGTGCACCTTCACCGTGCCTTGTTTGCGCATCCGTTTGGCTTGTCGTGGATAGTTGCGATTGGCAATGCGAGAAATGGCACGCCGTAAGCCACTGCGGTAGGCTTGCATAGATTGACCACCGCCACCACCACTGCGGCCACCCGATGAGCGCGCCTTCGATTTGCCACTGCCACGCACGGCACTGCCGCCACCGGTATTGCTCGAATGGGCGTTGCTGAGACCGTTAAAAACGCCGCCACTAACCGGCTGTTGGCTAGGCACTGGCGATCCGCCACGACGCTTTTTGGCGATGTCGCGGCCTCCTTGCTGATTTTTATTGAGCTTGCGTTTTCTATTACGCTTTTTAGCAACTTTTTTCTTTGGCTTTTTCTTTTTGTGTGTTTTCTTCTTGCGCTTCTTCTTGACCACTTTTTTAGGCTTTTTGGTCTTTTTCTTTTTGCGTGTTTTCTTTGGCTTTTTAACGACCGACTTTGTCACTTTTTTCTTGGGTTCGACCTTTTTCCTAACCACTGGCTTGGGTATTGCCAACGGCACGGGAGGCGGTGGCGCAACGGCTTGTGGCGTCGGCGCAGTGACGGCTTCGGGTGCTTCTGGCTCGGACGTGGTTTCCGGCTCAGGCGCAGGCGTGTCCGGCTCGGCTTCGATAGTGGGCGTTTCTTCACTGGGTTCGCTGAGATCCTCTGGCTCACCACCAGCAAGTGGTTCAGCTACCGGCGATTGCGTGGCGAGCGGCGGCAATGCGCCAGCCGGTTGTTGCGGAATGGCTTGCAAAAACTCGCCAAAATCGAAGTTGACAGTTTGTAGTTCTGGCTTATTGAGGCCTTCGGTTTTTACGTTGACTGTCCAAAAAATGCCGGCCAACAATGCCGCATGTATACCGACAGACCCTAAAAAAGCAATAAGTTGACGCATTATGGTGTTCCCGATAGGGCAGAAGTGGTTTTGTCAGTAACGACTGTGACTTTTTTCAGCTTATACTTAGCCAACACATCAGTAACGGAGACAAATTGTTGGAAGTCACTCTCGGCATCAATTTTAATGGTAATCGGCGTATCAGGCGTCAATCCTTTCAGCGCGACATCTAGCTCATCTAAAGTCACTTGACGCTCTTCATATTGTGCTTTGTAGTGGAATTCGCCACCTTTAGTAATGGTAATTAGTTTCGCAAGGTCGTCAGCCTTCACTGAAATTTTACTATCGGACTTCGGCACACTAACTTCAATCTTACCTTGGGTAATAAAACTTGCCGTGGCGAGAACAATCGCCAGCAAAACCAACATGATGTCAATAAAAGGAATGACATTAATACTATCGAATTTTTTCATGGCGGGGTCACATTAGGGCTGTTTCTGTTCGGCTTTGTACGCTTGCCAAGCCAGTTTTTTCGCCTCAACACTGGCGGTCAGGGCGTTGTAAAACCAAACGGCCGGAATAGCCACTAAAATACCAGCCGCCGTTGCTTTTAGCGCTAGGGCAAGACCGGTCATAATTTTGCCGGCCTCAATGTTGCCACCGGCTTGACCCATATCGTAGAAAGTTAACAAAATGCCGACAACAGTACCCAGCAACCCCACGTAAGGAGCAGTCGCGCCAACGGTGTAAATCGGCGTTAAACCACGTTCTAAATCAATAGTTAGTTTGTGAATATTGTCATAGCCTTGCGGTTTGACGCGGGCATAAAAAATGGCACGCTCAAGAACTTTGTAGAGCATGATAAGACTCATCAGCCCCAAAATGCCGAAAATAGCATGGTCTGAATACTGTTTGATTAGGTCAATATAGTGCATGTAGTGAAATGAATAGTGTTAATGCTTCATTTTATCATTAAATTTTAAATCCGACAATGCACTATCTGCAACTTGACGCTCACATACAATGGCAACAAGTTAACTTAGGCTACGAATGCTACTGGTGACCACGCCCCAAATGTGAAAATCGCAGTCTTCTGTGATGGCAATGGGAGCAAACTGTTGGTTTTCGGGTAATAAAAAGGTGCGTCCGTCGGCTTCGATGGATAGCCGCTTGACCGTTAATTCTCCATCAAGTGCGGCAATGACAATTTGACCATTTTTCGGCGTTATGCTGCGGTCGACAATCAGCATGTCGTTGCTGTGAATGCCGACATCAATCATGGATTCACCTGTGGCGCGGACGAAAAAGGTTTTGCTCGGATTCGGAATTAATAAGTTGTTGAGATTGACTGTGCCTTCGACAGAATCATCGGCCATTTCCGGCACACCGGCTTGCACTTTACCGGAAAATAGGGGAATGTCGTAAGATTCACCCTCAATCACTTCCATGACATCGCGAATTTTTCCAACCGGAATGCGCATGACTTTAGTTTCTTCGCCTTTGGGGCGGCCGGCACCGGCGCGCGCTCCTCCTCTTGGGGGCATAAAATCACCTTTTATGAAATTTGTAACATTAATCAAATAATAGCAGACCTAAGGCCTTATCGCAAGTACGCTCTCATCTTTGTAAAATATTCTCTTGAAATTGGTTAGTATTAACCGCATAATAGGGACAGAGTGTGGCGTAAAGCACATTCAACTTGGGTAGTGGCTGTAGTATCAGTTGTTACCCACCCCCAAACAGGGGGCGCATTTGGTTTCGACGTGGATTACGAAGCTTAATGGTGCATGCCGAGATTGATTCTACTCGTAAAAATAGCTTCAAAAAAATAGT
>PDWI01000856.1_pt1 | contig 49579 bp, 49 predicted proteins | sample 1430891 | NCBI WGS metagenome assembly PDWI01 (sample SAMN01162508, study PRJNA174530) | Oral metagenome, whole genome shotgun sequencing project. | biome: Marine environment; feature: Marine mammal; material: Swab sample of the gingival sulcus; isolation source: swab sample of gingival sulcus...
AGTGATATGTTAGTTATCGCGGACGCTGAAAAGGTTCTGGGGATAGCAGGTATTATGGGCGGAAACAGTTCAAAGGTAACGGACGATACAACGACGGTTCTTTTTGAAGCGGCAAGTTTTGATGCTATGAGTGTTAGAAAGACGTCAAAGAAAATAGGGCTTAGGACAGATTCTTCGACGAAGTTTGAAAAAGGACTAGATAAGATGCTTCCTGAGATGGCTATGAATAGAGCGTGTCACTTAGCAGAGAAGATAGGAGCAGGTAAGGTCCTAAAGGGTGAGATAATTCTTGATTATACGAACTATAAACCAGTGATTATAAAGCCGGATTATGACAAAATAAATAAGATACTAGGAACAGATATCGACGAAGACTTGATGAAAGATTATTTTAAAAGGCTTGAGTTTGAATTTGTAAGGGAAGACGAAATAAAAATCCCTTCTTTTAGAAGTGATATTACAATGATGGCTGATCTTGCGGAGGAAGTTGCTAGGCTATATGGTTATGATAAACTTCCTTACAATATTGATGTAGGTGAAACGACCATTGGTAGGAAAAACTATGAACAAAATATAGTGGATATCATTAGACAAACTATGCAGGCAAATTCTTTGTATGAAGCCATGACGTATTCCTTTGAAAGTCCTAGGGTATACGACAAATTGATGGTTCCAGAAGATAGCGACTTAAGAAAGGCTATCGTTATCGATAATCCGCTAGGTGATGACTATAGCATAATGAGGACTCAAACGGTAGCAGGCATGCTTTCAGCACTTAGCACGAACTATAACAAAAGGAATGAGAGCGCCTATCTATATGAGATTGGTAAAGTATATATAGCAGATGAACTACCACTTAACAAAATACCAAAGGAAAATGATATTCTTACCATAGGAATGTATGGTGATGTTGATTTTTATGATGCAAAGGGTGTGCTAGACGCTCTTTTTGAACGGTTATCATTTGCTGAAAATGTAGAATATACTAATAAAGTATCACATAAATTCCTACATCCTGGAAGAAGAGCTGCTATACTCTCTAATGGCAAAGAAATAGGATACATAGGGGAAGTACACCAGAAGGTGATGGATAACTATGGTATAGGTGCTAGAAGTTATATAGCAGTAGTGAGCGTAGAAGATATTATAGCAAATGCAATCTTCGATAAGAAATACGAGAAGATAAGTAAGTATCCATCCGTTTCAAGAGACTTAGCGCTCCTAAGTGACGAACAGATAAATGTTGGTGATATCAAAAAAATAATTAGACAAACAGGAACGAATCTACTGAAAGACATAAAACTATTTGACGTTTACAAAGGGGAACAGATCGGCGAGGGCAAAAAGTCCGTTGCGTATTCCCTTGTATTTGGTTCAAGAGAAAGAACGCTCACCGAAGACGAAGTAAATATAGTGATTGAAGATATATTAAGCAAGCTTGAAGGCAAACTCGGTGTAACAATAAGGAAATAATAAAAAGTAAATTTTACCCTCTTATTATCGTGGAAATCTTCCGATATTAGATAATAAGAGGGTAAGTTATGAAAAAACTATTATTTATTTTTATATTATTGTTTGTTGTCACTCTTAAAGTCAGTGCGCAAGGTGAAGAAAAGATTAGAGTTGGCTTAACTACATTCTATGAAGACGTTGATTATGTCAATATAAACAATACGAGTCTTAATGTAGGCTACTATGATGATGGCTTTTTAAATGTGTTGGAGCTAAGTTCATCTTCAAAAGCCTATGATATAAGACTTTTTACGGATAGCATATATGTCAGTAACGAAGTGTGCCCCGAGGACTACTCCCTTCCGGTAGGAGCTTTTTTCGTCGTAAAAAATGGTGGACTTTATGTTGGAAGCTATAGTAATTTATCAGACGAAAAATTGACTTTTTCTAAGCAAAAATCAAAAAATTCATTAAAGATAAAATACGACGGGAAAATGGTCGTAGTTGATAATAATGATAAGCAGGCGGTTTATTCAACATACGATACGGTAAGTGGCGCTAATGTCCTATATGTTGGCAAGCGTGGATACCGCGGCTATATTGAAGTTGGTAATTATGGTACATCCAAACTAACTGCTGTAAATATAGTGGATATGAATGATTATTTGTATGCGGTTGTCTGCTCCGAAATTTATCCGTCGTGGCATGCAGACGCTATAAAGGCTCAGGTTCTTGCAGCAAGGTCATTTGCCTATTATTATGTTACCAGAGAACACAAATACAAAAATAAACCATATGACCTTACGGATAATACTGATTCACAAGTTTATAAGGGCTTTAACTATGAAGACAGTAGAGTAATAAAATATGTGGACGAGACGGGAAATCAAATGATCTACTATGACGGTAAGGTTATCCCAGCATTTTTCTTCGCTGGAAGCGGTGGAGCTACCGAGAGTATTGAAAATGTATGGTCAGTCAAAATTCCGTATCTTGTTTCAGTTCCTGATTTGTATGAAAATGAGCCGGAAAAGAAACCATGGGTAAAGAAATACACAAAATATGAAATAAAGCAAAAACTCGCGAACCGTGGAATGGGTGTTGGCGAAGTGTACGCTATTGAAGTGACTGGAAAAACCGAAAGTGGAAGGGTTTCTTCATTAACCATAAAAGGTAGTGCAGGGCAGGTTGTTCTGAAGAAAGAAAAAATAAGATATGTCCTAGGTCTCAATAGCAGAAAGTTCGAATTAATAACGGCAAGCAATTGCCTAGACAAAACGGTTGCGGTTGTATCCGCTGATGGAACAACGACAACGACAAGCTATAACGCTGCGTATGTTTTAAGTGCAGAAGGGGCTAAGCAGGTATCGAGTGGTAAGGAACAAGTAATTGTAGCTACCTCAAAGAACCTAGAAAATACACCGCTAATCGGTTGCGGGGTAGGCGAATTTATATTTGCTGGAACAGGCTGGGGCCATGGCGTAGGAATGAGTCAAGCGGGCGCAAAAGGAATGGCTGAAAATGGATTTGCCTATACGGAAATAGTAAAGCACTATTATACAGGAGTAGAAGTATACTAAGCTTGCTTTTTCATATTTTAAGCGTAGAATATTTCATAATCGTAAATGATTATTTCATGTCGTCGGAAGTACATAAAAGCAAAAAGATTATTAGAATTAGACGACATTTCATGAACGTTTCTTTTTCATGAAATTTGTTTCCTGCGTCAGCAAATGATATCTTTCAGATATGAAATATTACTAGGTAATATGTTATGCTTCGCACATGAAAAGAAATCAACTACCATAACCACAGAGCGATTATTTCATAGACTTATTAAATTAGAAGGTCACTTAGAACACTACCAGAAGTATCATACATGTCAAAACCTAATAGTTTTGCTATTGTAGGAGCAAAGTCAACGATGTTACATTTTTCGACTACCGCTCCTTTTTTAATCCCTTTACCACACAGTATCATCATCGTTCTCATGTCTTTATGTTTAGGCAAATAACCGTGATCGCCCTTATAGCAATTGCGTTCATAGGACTTGTCCTTAATCACTCTTTCGCTAACTGTATTTCGAAACACATAGCCATCACTAGCTTCAAGAACATAGTCGAAGTCCCCGCTCAGATGATATTTTTGTTCAGCTTCTTGTTTAGTGAATACTCTTTTTATAAAGTGTTCATTCTTTAATTTCATAATACTGTTTTTAACGGCTTCGTTATCCTCTTCGCTATTCATATCATTAAGATGAATTTGTACGCTTCCGCCACAGGTATTCGCGTATGCCTTATAAGAAACGATCCTACCATATTTTTCCTTTAGAAGTCCTTCCTTTTTTAAATAGGTATTCAATTCTATTATATAGTCAAAATCGGCGGTGCCATGATCGCCTAATATTACGATGGTAGCATTTTTTAATTGATCTTTTCTTTTTAGGGTTCTAAGGATACGAAAGATTCTATCGTCCATTTCTATCAGCGTTTGATAAGCCTGCTTGGAGTTTAGCCCGTTTCTATGTCTGATGCTGTCAAGAGCGGTAAAATGGATAGCGGAAAAGTCCACTCTTTTCACGACATAGGTTGCGATTTTTAACGCGAAGTTATCGAGACTAGGCTGAGTTATACCCTTAAGTCGCCATGCATTAGATATTGCTACAGGAAGTAGGTTCCAAGTACCGTATTTGAGGAATAGGGCAGGTAAAGTTTCCGTTTTATCCGGAGAGAATATTTCGGGTATGTTGTACTTAAAGTTAGCGCCGGCCATGCAAGGCCAAAAAACGGCACCTACAGAATAATTTCTATTCATTGCGAGGTCAAAAACAGTTGGCTTTTTCACACAGGTTTTAAACCATCTCCAATCTTGATTAAGCGGGTTCTTTGGATTAGGTATCTCATTATTATATACGCCATGTTCATCGGGATAATGCCCCGTTACGATTGAACTATGAGCGTTATAGGTAACAGAAGGATAAACACTCCTTGCACTTTTGACAACAGCCCCTTTTCGAATGAGCCGACCAAAAGTAGGAAGAGTCTTTATAAAATCAAAATCCTTGCTATTAAGTGCGTCCACACTTATCAAAACCAACTTCTTTTTCATGGTAATCTCCTTAAAAATATTCTATCAGTAAATTATCACAAAAACAACCAAGCATTATTACAAAGAAGTTATAAAAAAGGAAATATATTCAACTAAAAACACTATAAAAACACCTTCGAATATGTTATTATAAATACATAAAAAAAACTGACTCTAGCAGGAGGAGAAGAGTAGTTCTTTAAGACTAAGACAAAAGTCCTGACAGTCCTATTTTTTGTGAATTTGACTATTTTGCGGAAAATCACACCCTCTCAGCCCAGTGTTAATGCGGCCTCCAGAACGGTAGAGTTAGAATCACCCCCTTAACGAAGGGGATTTGCGCGAAGACAAAAGACAAGCACCGGAAAATGTGGGTAAATAAATGAAAGCCGGCTTATCGTTAATACTAAAATACCTGAACCTTGCTTTTATTTATTTGGTTGCATTTTCCGGTATTTGACGCGTCCGCGACAGTTTTGTATTCTGAGCGTAGCGAAGAATATAAAACATGCTTGTCTTTTATCTAAGGAATCCTTTTACCATTGGTTAAATAAGCCATGCTTGCATGAGGTTATTTTGCTGAGTATTTTGGGGTATTTGTCGCGTCCGCGACAGTTTTGTGTTCTGAGCGAAGTGAAGAATTCAAAACATGCTTGTCTTTTCTCCTAAAAAGATATCAATATAGAAACATAAGTAAGTTTTTTGTGTCCGAACGAAGAGAGGATATAAAACATGCTTGTCTTTTTCCAAGGTCTTTACTTTCCATAAAATAAAGGAAAACATCCTTCTCTTTAACCGGTGGATTCTTTATTATGCAATAACACTTCCCGTCAAATTTAAAGGTACCTATCCCCGAAAATGTATAATCAAACGAGTTACTTAAAAATGCGTTTAAATTTCGGTTGATTTAGCAATCTTTATGTGATATTATCTTTGTTACACATACATTTGTATTTTTGGAGCGAACACCATGTTTTTGCATAATTTATAAATAAAAGCATTATGTAGACCGTTAGAAGGCTAGAAATGATTGAAGAAAACAACTATTACATTATAAAAAAAGATGCTTTACCCGAAGTATTACTAAAGGTAGTAGAAGTAAAAAGATTATTAGAGTCTGATGAATCTCTTACTATTTCGGATGTTACGTCCAAAGTAGGGCTTAGTAGGAGTTCTTTTTATAAGTACAAAAACTCAATAGTACCTTTTTACGAGACCTCTACCGGTAAGGCCATAACCATAGCCCTTAAGATAGAGGACGAGCCTGGACTGCTATCTGATGTTTTATTAATGATAGCCGGATTTAATATGAATCTTATGACAATACATCAAACGTTACCAATTAACGGACTTGCCGACATTACTTGTACAATATCCGTTAAAAAAGAAAGTGGCGATATAAAGCAACTTATTAACAAACTAGAAAAAAAAGATCAAGTACATAAAGTAAAGATCTTAGCGAGGGAGTAACTCATGGTAAAAGTAGCTATATTAGGTTTTGGAACAGTTGGTTCTGGAGTATATGACGTAATTACCAGAAACAAAGAAGTTATTTATAACAGAGTTGGAAAAAATGTCGAAGTAAAACGTATTTTGGATCTGAGAAAATTTGAAGGTACGGAGATTGAAAAAATTGTAACCGATAATTTTGATGAGATACTTGCTGATAATGAAATATCGATAGTAATAGAAACAATGGGTGGCACGCATCCAGCTTTGGCGTTTTCTAGAAAAATTCTTGAAAAAGGCTTAGTCCTTGTGACTTCCAATAAGGAAATAGTTGCAAGTCATGGCGCTGAACTTATGGAAATTGCTTACAAAAATGGGGGTAAGTATTATTTCGAAGCAAGCGTAGGAGGGGGAATACCTATAATCAGACCGCTAAGGGAAAGTCTATCAGCAAATAAAGTGGATGAGATACAGGGGATAGTAAATGGTACGACAAATTATATTCTTACCAGAATGGAAGAAGAAGGGATAACATTTGTTGACGCATTAAGAGAAGCTCAAGAACATGGATATGCAGAGAAGAATCCAGATGCAGATATTTTAGGGCATGATGCTGCTAGAAAACTAGCCATAATGATTTCTATTGCAACTAGAAAAAAATGCGATTTTAAGGATATTTATACCAAAGGAATAGAAGACATAACAATAAAGGACGTTGCATTTGCTAAAGCATTTCGTAAAACGATAAAACTAGTTGTAAGAATGATGAGTAAGAAGGGGAAATACTACGCTATAGTTTCTCCATATATGATAGGTGAAGAAAGCAGATTAAGTACTGTAAAGGATGTGTTTAACGCGATATCCGTAACAGGCAATATGCTTGGTGAAGCCGTATTTTATGGAAGAGGGGCCGGGAAATTGCCGACGGCCAGTGCCGTAGTGGCAGATGTCTTAGAAGGGATAGTTTACGATAAATACACACCTTACTGGACACATGAGAAATTGCTTATTCAGAAAAAAGAATCAATGCCTGTTAGAGCTCTTATCACCTTTACTTGTAGCGAAGAAGATAAAGAAAAAGTAAAAAGTTATGTTGGGAAAGAGATAACCCATTGCTGTGAAAGATATGGATTTATATCCGGAAACATGAACGAAAAAAGTCTAAGAGAGTTGATAAATGATTTAGAAAAAAATGTCGCTAGCTTTAAACTAAAAAGCTTAATTAGAACAGAATTGGAGTAGTTATGAAATATGTAATAATTCTAGGTGATGGTATGTCTGATCATAAGATTGACATATTAGGTAATAAGACGCCGCTTGAAAAAGCGGATAAAAAATATATGGATATGCTTGCTAAAAAAAGCGAAGTAGGTCTTTGTGCGACGGTTCCTGAAAATCTAAGTCCGGGAAGTGATGTGGCAAATCTAGCTGTCCTTGGGTATGACCCAAACAAATACTATAGTGGACGTTCTCCGCTAGAAGCAGTCAGTATTGGTGTTGATATGGAAGATGATGACATATGTTTTCGAGTAAATCTAGTTACTTTATCCGATGACGAGAAATACGAAGAAAAGACGATGATAGACCATTCTTCAGGAGAGATAACAACCGCTGAATCAACGGAATTACTAAATGTCATAAAAGAAAATTTTCAAAGTGAAGAATTGCAGTTCTACAGTGGCGTTAGTTATCGACACGCGATGATACAAAAAAAAGGGTCAATGTCAGTGGATTTAACCCCACCACACAATATATTAGAACAAAAGATTACTAATTATCTACCTAAAAAAGATAATTCTAAACTTTTCACAGGACTTCTTAAGAAGAGCTATGATATTTTAAATAATCACGAGATAAATAGAAAGCGAGAAGAAAGAGGGCTACATAAAGCGAATTCTATATGGATGTGGGGAGAGGGCGTAAAGCCAAAGCTAGATTCTTTAGAATCGCTATATGGTATTAAAGGCGCTATGATTTCTGCGGTAGATCTTCTGAAGGGTATTGCGATAAGTGCTAAGATGACGTCGATAGATGTAGAAGGAGCAAATGGTGGCCTTCATACCAACTATGCGGGAAAGGTTAGTGCTTGCCTAGACGCGCTAAAAAATGGTCATGACCTAGTTTATGTACATGTAGAAGCGCCCGATGAATGTGGTCATCAAGGGAATGCTTTAGCCAAAGTTCAGGCTATCGAGTATCTTGATAGCAAGGTTGTGGGACCAGTTTATGAGGGGCTTAAAAAGATGGGAGAAGATTTTAGAATACTTGTGATGCCGGATCATCCGACACCTGTTGAACTCAGAACGCATACGAGAGAGCCTGTTCCATATATGATTTTTGACAGTAGAGTTGACGAAAAGGGAACAGAAAGATATACTGAAAGTTGTGCTGAAAGTACGGGGATATTTGTTGAACCGGGATATACTATCATGCAGCGATTTCTTGAACGAAACTAGGAGGAAAAGCGGTGTTCATTGTAAAGAAGTTTGGGGGAAGCTCCGTAGCGAACAAAGAAAGAGTATATAATGTCGCTAGGAGGATTAGTGAAGATGCAAAAGATGGGAACAAAATAGTAGTTGTGCTATCCGCTCAAGGAGATACTACGGACGAGCTTGTTGAACTTGCTAAAAGTTACTCAAAGAAACCATCAAAACGTGAAATGGATATGTTATTATCTACTGGGGAGCAGGTATCCTGTGCGCTTATGGCAATGGCGCTAAAAGAACTTGGCCATAATGCGATTTCACTGAATGCTTTTCAGGTAGGTATGAAAACTAGCAGAGTGTATTCGAATGCGAGATTAAAGACTATTAATACAGGAAGAATTTTAGCAGAACTCGATAGAGGGAATATTGTACTAATTACAGGCTTTCAAGGAATCAATAGATATGAGGATATAACCACTCTTGGAAGAGGTGGATCAGATACTACAGCGGTGGCCATAGCGGCTGAACTAAAAGCGGAAATGTGTGAAATATATACCGATGTTGAGGGTGTTTATTCGGCGGATCCGAGAATTGTAAAAAACGCAAAGAAATTAAAAGAGATATCCTACGATGAGATGTTGGAGTTAGCAAGTCTTGGCGCGAAGGTTCTTCACAGTCGTTCAGTAGAGATGGCTAAGAAGTATGGCGTTGAATTGATAGTTAGGTCTAGTATGACTAACGCAGAAGGGACTGTAGTTAAGGAGGAAACAAAATTGGAAAAAATGTTAGTTAGTGGTGTAGCTATTGATACGAAAGTTGCCCGTATAGCGGTTATAGGTATTGGTGATAGACCCGGCGTTGCCTTTAATTTATTCAATCTTCTTAGTAAGGAAGATGTCAATGTGGACATAATTCTTCAGTCAATTGGTAGGAATGATAGTAAGGATATATCATTTACCGTTCATATTGATGATGCGGATAAGGCGCTTAAAATACTGGAATCTCATAAAGATTCTCTTAACTACGACAAATTATCCATGGATACGAATATTGCCAAGGTATCTTTAGTAGGTGCCGGCATGAAGTCCAATGCAGGTGTTGCCACCAGAATGTTTGAAGCAATGTATGACGCAGGGATAAACATAAGAATGATATCTACATCGGAGATAAAGATTTCTCTTCTTATTGATAAAAAATACGCTGAATTAGCGCTAAAAGCCATACACAGAGAGTTTGAGAAAGAGTATTCGGTATACGGTAACTAATTAAGTCGGGGTGAGTCGAACACCTACTTTGTGTCATGGCATATACGAGCAGTTCATCCGGAGTGAATTGTTGTGGATGAAGTGAAAAGGGCGCAAATAGACCGGTAGTATCCCTTGCGCGTTCGAGCAGCAACAGGAAAATTGACGGGAGTAAACCGGTAGAGATTTGATTCCCCTTAACTTAAGGACAATTATTGAAAGTAATTGTTTATAATGATATTATTAATGGTAAGAAAATGGTATTTGATTCATTTTGTGAAGATGACACGATAAGGATAAGTAAAGATATTGCCTCTAAGCTAAAGGCTGGTGACGTAATTACTTTAGACGGAGATTTGGGCACAGGAAAGACTGTGATGACAAAAGGAATATGTGACGCATTAGGAGTAAAGGACTTGGTTAAGAGTCCTACTTTTAATATTATCAATGAATATTCTGGTAAGCATAAGGTTTATCATTTAGATGTGTACCGTATTGCAGACCCCGATGAGCTATATGATATTGGCTTTTATGACTTTGTAAATGGTGATGATATAGTATTAATAGAGTGGGGAAATTTAGTGAAAGAGTATTTACCGGCACATATCAGTATTAATATATATAAAGATTTAGAAAAAGGTTTTGATTATAGAAAGATAGTAATTGAAGGAAATGATTAATACACTTGCTATTGAATGCGCCACAAAGACTGCTAGTGTTGCGATTGTGAGCGAAGAAAAAGTAATCATTGAGAAAACGGTTAACGGTGCTTACAATCATTCGGTGACTATTATACCAATGATTGACGACATTGTAAAAGATGCTGGGTTTGATAGGAATAAGTTAGACTTTATAACTGTTTCAAAAGGTCCAGGCTCATATACGGGATTAAGGATAGGAGCCAGCATAGCCAAAGGACTAGCCAGGGTTTATGATATTCCGGTAGTCGGCGTTAACACGCTACAATCGCTTGCGTATAACTTTACCGGAAATGGTAAGGTTTGCTCGTTAATAGATGCCAGAAGACATCACGCTTATAGCGCTCTATATGAAAAAAAGGGAAATGAATTAATGACTATGATAGAGCCTGAACTAAGGAGTGTGGAAGAAATGGTGTCTCTTTGTGATATTTACGATGATGTGATTACATATCTTGGTGATGGTAGTGTTTCTCATAAGGATATCATTACAGATAGCGCAAAGAGGAGATTTTTAGTTGGAGGGAGTAAAGAAAATACTCCGTATGCTTCAAATCTGGGGTATATAGGAATTAAAGAATACAAAAAGGGGAACGCGGTAGATTTTAGATTTTTTGTTCCAGATTATTATAGAAGCTCGCAAGCAAAAAGAATGCTAGAAGAAAAAAGAAAAGGATTATAGTGATTAAGATACGCAATATGGAAGAAAACTTAGTACACGATATTTCCGTGATGGAAGAAAAATATTTTCCTTTTCCCTGGAGTATTGACTCTATAAAAAGTGAGCTGTATAACAACAACTCACAGTTTTTTGTGGCATTTATTGATGATATGCCTGTAGGTTATATCGTGCTAAGAACGCTTTACCAAGAGGCTCATCTTATCAATATCGCTGTTGATGAAATCTACAGAAAAAGAGGGATAGGAAAAAAGCTTATTGAACACTTCATAGACAACTACTCAGGGGAATGTCGCAAGATTTTTTTGGAAGTAAGGACTAGTAATATAGCAGCAATCAGATTTTATGAAAGGCTTGGATTCAAAAAATTAGGAATAAGAAAGAACATTTATGAGAAGCCAACGGAAGATGGCCTCATAATGGAGAGGACTATAAATGCTTGATGTATGTTTACTAGGAACCGGTGGCATGATGCCGCTGCCCAATCGATATTTAACATCGTTGATGACAAGGCTCGGTGGAAGTAATCTGCTTATTGACTGTGGCGAAGGTACGCAAAATTCGATTAGGTTAAAAGGCTGGAGCTTTAAGAAGATAGACACTATCTTAATAACGCATTTTCACGGAGACCATGTTGCAGGTCTTCCCGGGTTACTTCTTACAATTGGTAATTCGGAAAGAACAGATGATCTTACAATCATAGGGCCAAAAGGAACGGAACATGTCGTAAATAGTCTTAGGGTGATAGCGCCGGAACTTCCTTATAGGATAAAATTTATTGAACTTAACGACGAAGAAACCGAAATACTTATTAACGGATATAAAATTATTGCGTTTAGGTTGAACCATAGAGTTACTTGCTATGGTTATAGCTTGATAGTTGATAGGCCTCCTTTATTTGATAAAGATAGGGCTGAGGCTCAAAATATTCCCGTTAGGATTTGGTCGAGACTTCAAAAAGGGGAAACGGTTGAGTTTGAAGGGGTTACATATTACCCGAATCAGGTCTTAGGAGGACCTAGAAAAGGTCTTAAACTTACATACTGTACGGATACAAGACCGACAAAAAGCATGGTTAAAAATGCGAAGGCATCAGACCTATTCATATGCGAGGGAATGTATGGCGATCCAGATCAACCAAATAATTGTAAAGCGTATAAACACATGACTTTTGAGGAGGCAGCATCAGTCGCAAAGCAAGCTCAGGTTAAAGAGCTATGGTTAACGCATTTTAGCCCAGCACTAGTTAAACCTGCTCAGTTTATTGACCACGCGAGAAAAATATTCAAAAATTCTTACATAGGTAAGGACAGAAAAAGTAAAAACTTAAAGTTCGATTAAAAAATTAGGAGTAACGGTGAAAGGTTTAGTTTATAAATTACTTGGCGTCATTATATTAATAGCTTTTGGATTATTAATCTATTATAATCCTAGTATTTACAACCCTAAATACAATAAGGAAGAAGAAAAGCTATACGATGAAGATATAATGATAAATGAGATTATAAAGGCTATTAAGACGGATGAGGAAAAGTTTGATAAGATGCTCAAGAAAACGCAGCTTGACCCTAAAAAAATTATTGATTTTAATGCGAAGGTAATTATTGCAACTTATGAAACATCCGATGAAGGAAAAATTGTCCTTTCGGATGAAGATATATTACTTCTTGGTGGCATACAAAGAAAGTACTATAGTGAAGAATTACTTCAAGAAAATGACGAGAAGTCATTTAATGAAAAATTACTTTCAAGCGTTAGATCGGCAAACAAAGCGGGTAATTTTTTCATAGGATATGAATCAAAAGAAGTATTTGTATCCAATGAAGACAAAGAGGCGGTTATAGATGTAGCATACATCCCTAATAGTGTGGGGGAATTCAGTGAGATATACCAGAGATATTTATTAAAGAAGGTTGCAAATCGCTGGTATATAGTTGGATGGGACGGAATCGATAAAGAGGAATACTCTCGTGAAAAATGATTGTTTAGTATTAGCTATAGAAACTTCATGTGATGATACTTGTGCAGCCGTTATTAAAGACGGGCGAGAAGTCTTAAGTTCAGTTGTTGCTTCACAAATTGATTTACACAAACAGTTTGGTGGAGTGGTGCCGGAGGAAGCTTCTAGAATGCACATAGAAAAGCTAAGTCTTGTAATTGATGAAGCCTTGGATAAGGCTAATACGAAGATTACAGACATTGATGTCGTAGCCTCAACATATGGTCCGGGGTTAGTTGGCGCTTTGCTTGTGGGAGTAAATGAAGCTAAGGCAATTTCATATGCTCTTGATAAACCTTTAGTTGGTGTTCATCATATCAAGGGACATATATTCGCGAACTTTATAGAAAATGATATAGCCTTTCCATTTGTGTGCTTGGTTGCTTCGGGTGGGCATACACATTTGTATCTAGTCAAGGATTACATGGAAATAGAATTAATGGGTCAGACTCTTGATGACGCAGTTGGAGAGGCATATGATAAAGTTGCTAGAGTTCTTGGCCTGGGTTATCCGGGCGGACCGATAATTGATGAGATAGCGAAAAAAGGGGACAAGGCTAATATTGATTTTCCCAGGGCATGGATGGGTAAAGATAGCTATGATTTTAGTTTCAGTGGCGTTAAATCATCCGTTCTTAATTACCTTAATAAGGCGAAAATGACTTCTCAGGAAATAATAGTGGAAGATATTTGTGCTAGTTTTCAGGATGCAGTTGTCGATGTGCTTGTCACAAAAACGATGAAGCTAGCAAAGAAGTTAAATATAAAAAGTGTAGCTATAGCGGGTGGAGTCGCTTCCAATAGCGAATTGAGACAAAGATTTCGTGATGCTTGTAAGGATGAAAGTATTAATTTCTATTATCCTTCCAGAAAATATTGTACGGATAATGCTGCGATGATTGGAGTTGCAGGATACTATGAGTACTTATCGGGGAATACTAGTGATGGCTCTTTAAATGCTGTAGCTTCTCTTACTTTAGGCTCTAAAAAGTAAACGATATTATGTCGATATAGCTTTAAGTAGGGGATTGTTTTTACGATTTTTTATAGAGGTATAATATGACTAAAGAAAGAATAGACAAGATATCTAGAAAAATAGGTAGCTTTTTAATGCTGCTTTCTTTAGTTATTGTAATAATTGGGTATAAAGGGAGCCCTAAAAATGAGTGCTTATCCCAAGATATAGGAGACATAGACTATGTATCAAAGAATGTAAAAATAGTTTATGAAGATGGCACGGAAGTTTATAAAGACTTACCGGCTAAATTAGAGACTAACAGGGATTATTCGATTTTTATCGATTTATCGACTATAAAAAATCTTGAAGGGAAATCACTTGCTTTGCAAGTAGCATTTTCTAATGTGGAATGTTACGCCGATGGAAAACTCTTTTACAAAATAGAGGCAGTTAATAACAAATGGCTAAAAAGTGGTGGAAAGTCCAATCATTTGATTAGCCTACCACCGGACTTGACAAACAAAGTAATCGAAATAAAACATCATGCCAATATACAAAGTAGAAAACACAGTTCATTTTACCCAGTTTATGTTGGGAAAAAGGTTAACATACTTCTACACTTTCTACTAAAAAAAGACTTTGGTATTATAGCGTTAGGATTTTTATTAGTTGTCGCCTTTTATAGCACGCTTTATTTTCTTATTATAGGATTCGTGAAAAAGCGTTATTTTAAGGAAGCGGCGATGGTTGGTAGGCTCATACTTAGCGTATTAATTTTCTTTATGCTAAGATTGTGGATTGTAAGGTATCTTTTTGCCGATGAAAGCGTATTCTTATACCTAATTGAATACAGTTTATTGATGCTATTCCCTTATCAGGTCTTACAACTTTTACGAGAGAAACTAGATCCAAAGTTTAACTTATTATTTATCATAGGAATGACAATTAGCTATATAAATATAATTATTCAGTATAGTCTTTTTATCTTTACGGGTAGAGAGTTGCTGGCGAATTTGCATTGGACTCATTTGGTGATTGTTGTCGACGTGATTATAATGATAGTATCTACTGTTCTTACTGACAGTAAAAAATATCCTAATAAAAGAAATGTAATTATCACGGTATTTCCGCTTATGTTTAGTACCTTGATTGCTATTGGACTCTACATATTATATAAGCCTGTTTTTTTCGAAGAGTTATCGATGATAGCAGTCTTATTTTTCCTAGCGTCATACGCATATATGGTAGTAAATAAGTATGCAGATGCAAATAACGCAAATATTCAAACCAAAATATACAAGAAGCTTGCGCTGCTTGATGAACTTACCGGTTTCGGCAATAGAAATGCTTATACGGAAGCGATACAAAAAATTAATGATGAGTATCTTTCCACATGGATTATATCTTTTGATTTAAACAATTTAAAAGATGTCAATGATGTTTTTGGTCATTCGACAGGTGATGAGATGATAAGGATATTTTCTAAGGCGCTGAAAGAAAGCTTTGGTGAAAGTGAAGATGTCGCGTTTTATAGAGTCGGGGGAGATGAGTTTGTCGTATTTATTAATAAGGATAAGACATATGAACCGCAACTTGTTATTAATGAAATTAAAATGAATTTAAGAAAAGCACCAGAGCCATTTGGTTCTATAGAAGCTTTTTTTGCATATGGTGTATACTATCATGATACGAATGAAGCGCTGGATGTTAACGAGTCGATTCACAGAGCAGATCAAAAGATGTATCTGCTAAAAACGATATACAAAAAAGGATAATGATGGAAAAAGTAAACTACGAAAAATTTAAAAAATTGGATATAGGATTATTTGTAGTTGTAGTAGTAATTGTTATTTACACATTTACTACGGTGTTCATTAGTTTCAAAAGTAATCATAAGAAAGAAGAGAAAAAACTATTTGAAGTCGATGAGGTAAGGGTAGAAACTAGTGAATCTAGACTTTTTGTGAACTTAACTAACACGATATATACAGAAGAACCGTTTAATATATATGTTGATATTTCAAAATATGGCAATATAAAAAATAAAGCAATAAGTTTTATTTCCAGTTACAGCGATGTAAAGTGTTATCTAGGGAAGGATTTAATATACGAATACAAATCCAGCAACAATAGTCTTAATAATAGCGGAGGACGTTCCGTACATGTCATTGATTTACCGGATTCCGATGAAATTAGCCTGAGGATAAAAGTTATTCCTAGGCTTGGTAAAGCGCTTAACTTTCCAATTTTTGAGATGTTTGTTGGGAGCAGGATAGATATTTTCACCCAGTATATTGAAAGAGATTTTATATCCTTTTCGGTAGTGCTGATACTCTACATTATATTTATTTTAGGATTTATCCTAGGCGTTGTAGCGCTTATAAAAAAACATTATTTTAGTGAACTGTTTTATATAGCGGTTATAAGTCTTGTAATGGCAACGTTTTTTGGTGAAGAATTATGGATTATAAAGTATTTTTTCCGAAATCACTTGAATGGAATATACTTTGCTAAGTTTATTGCCATGGCATTTACGCCATTGCCAATGTTACTATTAACGATAGAAAAGGCAGAATATAAATTCAGAAACACCTATTATATAGCATTAATTATTACTTCTTTAAATATAATAGCGCAGTTAACAGCATACTACTTCTTTAAAGTGGAGTTCAAAATAATGATGTATTATTCTATTGCCATTCTAATGGGTGATATAATAGTTATCATTACTAGCTTGGTATTTTCAGATAGCAAGAGAAAAAAAGACAAGAAGAGAATTATGATAGGATTATTTCCATTGTTATTTTTCTTGATTTTTGAAGTTCTGTATTATGTTTTTGTAAAAAATGTAATAAATGTAGAAATTCTTATGGTGGGCAGTATTCTATTTGTATTAGCTCAAACTTATATCGTAATAATAAGGTATATAGAGCTAAATTCTCGTAAAGTAGAGAGGAATATATATAGGAAAATGGCGCTAATGGATAGACTTACTCAAATCGGTAATAGAACAGCATTTACTTTGTTTATAAATGAAATAAAAAAAGAGCCTAAGTCACTATGGATTATTGCCATTGACCTAAATAATCTTAAGAAGATTAATGACAGATATGGTCACCAAAAAGGTGATTTGATATTAACCTTATTTGTTGACGCTATGAAGGCAGCTACATCTCATGAAAATGATATTCATCTATTCAGAACCGGAGGGGACGAGTTTATTATTTTAGTGGACAGACCTAGTGGTGATGAACCAGTTGATATTATTCAAAATATTAATGAAGAGTTAGTTGATTTACCTAGTGTGCTCAGTGAGTTTGAATCCATATTCTCTTATGGTTATTATTATCATGACGCTAGCGCAGAAGAGTCAATTGATAATTCAATTAATATTGCTGACGAAAGAATGTATAGGCACAAAAATTCTAGAAGATAGTACTTGGTGGAGAAAGTTATGACGAAGAAGAATCTTTTTGAACCAAAGAATATATTAATTATTATAGCTACTATTATGATAATAGGCGTGCTTTTGTTGTCATATATTAATACTCCGGTCAACAAATCTACCATCAGTGACTTTACAGGTCTTTCATCAACGATAAAGAATATTAAAGTGCAATATGATAACGGAACTATCTTATATAAGAATCTACCGGATTCTATAGATTGTTCATCAAATTATTCCGTTTTTTTCGATGTATCGGATTATGGCGACTTAAACGATAAAGCCTTTGATTTATTTGTTTTGTTTTCTAATATACAGTGTGTAGCCGATGGAGAAGTTTTTTACGAGTTTAAGTCTAATAATAACAAATGGATAAAAAGCGGTGGGTATTCAAATCATATTATTGATATACCAAAAGATTTAAAGAAAAAAGTTATAGAAATAAAATATTTTCCGAATTCTAAGCTTATTAAGAAGCATATATTCGTACCGATTAATATTGGTAGAAAGTCCAATATACTAATATATCATTTGATCACCGATGATTTTAGAATTATTTTCTTTACATCCTTATCGTGGGCGATATTTTTGGTCATTGCTTTCTTATTTTTGCTTGGATATGCTAAAAATCATTATTTCATGGATTTATTAAGATTAGGACTAATCAGCCTTATCTTTGCGCTGTATTTTTCGGTGCAGATATGGAGTGTAAGATATGTTCTAAAAGAGTTTGGGCAAGTTTTGTATTTTATGGAGTTTACGATAATAACATTTCTACCTACTCAAATAATAGCTATATTAAAAGGAAAATTGGATCCAAGGTTTGACAAGTACTTTACGGGGACAATAATTCTTTGCTATCTCAACGCATTTGTCCAGCTTATGTTAGTATTAGTTTTTGGCAGAGAGCTAAAAGAGTACTTAGTAATTACGCATGTCATATTCCTATTGTCAGTATTTATAATTACCATTGCATCGATAGTGTCAAATGGGAAAATATATGAATCTAAATGGCCTATAGTAAAGTCAATCAGTTTATTATCATTAAATACGGTTGTTTCAATCATAATATACACTTTCTACAAGCCTGTTATATATATGGAGTTAATACTCTCAGGAGTTCTATTCTTTATATTTGCGAAGATATATTATACGGTTAATGATTATATAAATCTTAGCAACAATGAAGCTCAGGCTAGATTATACAAAGAGCTGGCTCTTATAGACCCTGTTACTAAGTTTGGAAACAGGAATTCATACGTAATAAAGATAAAGGAAATTCAAGAGAAAAAAGACGCGCTTTGGATAGTGTCAATGGATTTGAATAACTTAAAGGAAGTTAACGATAACTATGGGCACGTCATGGGTGATGAAATGATAATGGTATTCTCCAGGGCGATTAACAAAGCCATTAAAGACCTCGATAAAGCATTTGCCTACCGAGTAGGAGGAGATGAATTTTTAATCTTCGTATATGAAAAAGAAGATTTCAACATTATTCAGGTAATAAACAAAATGAAAGAAACTATTAAACTTTCAGCAGAGCCGTTCTCGAATTTTTATACGATGTTTGCTTATGGGGTATACTACCACAATCCGAAAAAAAGAGACAAAATCGATGATTCAATATACAAGGCTGACCAAAAGATGTACCTTATAAAATCACTGTATAAAAAATCCAGCTACAGAAAAGTAAGCAGAGATTAACTAAATTGTTGGCTAATGCAAAACGGAGAGCATATGACGGAAAAAAACATGAAAAAAATCTATATAGTTATGATAGCTATTATTCTTACATGGATAGTTTCTTTTGGGATGGTGTTATTTGAACAGTCAAAAAACAATGCTGTAATTGATAATGTTGATGTATCAAAGGTTGAAGATGTAACAATAACTTATAATAACGGGAAGAGTTTGGTAGGGGTGTTACCTTTTTTTGTTGATTCTGCGCCTTCTTTCACGCTAGATATTCATTTTGATGACTATGTAAACTTAGATGGCAAGGCATTTAATATTCGTACATACTATTCCGATTTTCAGTGTATAGCAGATGGTAAAGTTATCTACGAACATAAAAAAGATGATAATTTTCCAGTTATTAGCGGAGCATACTCCGTTCATCTGATTGATATACCGAAAGACCTTAAGGACAATACTATTTCAATAAAATATAAGCCTTTGACGAATGCTAAAAAGCAGTATATTCCAGTAATATATTTTGGCACTAGAAAAGATATCATTTTATATTTCTTTTTTACAGAGGTAATAACTATATCCATTATTATTTTCTTGATAGCTATTTCCATAATTGGAGGAATTCTGTCATTTGCTAGCCTACTAAACAAGAAATACTATAATGAGATAATGTATACGTCACTTCTTAGTTTGTTTATAGCACTTTATTTTTCGACAAAGCTTTGGGTTGTGGAGTACCTGCTTAGCAATCATTACTATTTTCTTTACTTCCTAGAAAATACGATGATATTTGTTGTTCCTATAGTAATGTTGCAGGTTTTAAAAGGAAAGCTCGCGCCATTATTTGACAAAATCGCTGATATTACAATTATCGTGGGACTAGTGAATATAATAGTTCAATACACGCTGGTATTGCTTAAAGTAAGCGACTTTAAACTCATGTCGTATGCAACAAATTTTGTAGTGTTACTTAGCTTGGTAACGGTAATTGTAGGATTTTATGTGACAGATTCTAATAAGTATCCTAGGAAGCTTATTTTATTAGTATCAACATTACCACTTGTTATTAACGTAGTAGTTGAAGGAGTAATATACTCATTTTTTGGCTCTTTGCTCAACGTTTCGTTGATGTTGATTGGGGCAATAATCTTTATCGGGACTCAGTCTTACACGGCAGTTTCCAGTTATATTTCATTAATTCATGTGCAAGTAGAAAATGAATCATACATGAAACTAGCTCTTACTGATCAGATGACTGATTTACCAAATAGAACATCTTATTCCGAAGAGTTAAGTGAAATAGAAAAGAATATGAAGTCCCTTTGGATAATATCTATGGATTTAAATAATCTAAAGCAAGTGAATGATTTTTATGGGCATGAGACAGGAGATAAATTAATTAAAGAATTTTCTGAAGCTTTAAAGAAGGCAATTAAAGATGATTGGTATTCAAAAGCATTTCGGATAGGTGGAGATGAATTTATCGTATTCATCTACAAGGAACAACAGTATAATCCTCTTGTTGTAATTGATAAAATCAAAGAATATATTCAGACAGTGAAAAGTTTGGGTAGAATTACTATTAACTTTTCTTATGGCCTCCAGTATCATGAAGGAAAAGGGCTAAGAAGTATTGATGAGTCTATAATAGAAGCGGACGCCAAGATGTATAAGCATAAGGAGAAAACGAAGGTTAGCAATATAAGAAGAGTTACAAGATATACGAATTAGAGTTTGTTAAAGAAAGAATTTTATGATAAAAATAACTATTCTAGCAGTAGGAAAAATAAAAGAGAAGTACTTATCTAAAGGAATAGCAGAATACGAAAAAAGGCTTAAGAACTATTGCAAATTGCAAATAATTGAAGTGCCTGATATGCCAATTAAAAAAACTCGGTTAAGTTCAGCGGAGTCTTCTCACATAAAAGATAAAGAGTATGAAAGAATATCAAAGCACATAAAAAAAGAACAGTACGTCATAGCCTTAGATATAGAGGGTAAGAGGTTCTCCAGCGAAGAACTAGCAAATCATATTAACGGTCTTGCTATCAAGGGAGTTAGTAATGTGGTGTTTGTGATAGGGGGAAGTATCGGATTGAGTAGAAAGTTGCTCGATAAAGCGGACCTGAGGCTAAGCTTTTCGACATTCACGTTTCCGCATCAGCTAGTAAGACTTATACTAACGGAGCAAATATATAGGAGTTTTAAGATAATAAGTGGCGAAACATACCATAAGTAGTCGCCGTGCGATGAAAAATACGGTGAGATAGATGCTCCAAGTAAACTAAAAGCATTACATTTCATGAGAGTGAAATGTAATTCGGACAAGTCGGGAGAAAATTGTGCTAAAGCAGAGTGTAGTGTAAAGAGAGTTTTTTCAAATGTAGGAAAAACTTTTGATATATTAAAAGATAAGTAAGGTTAAGATATTAATTTATTATATTACTCACGGTGCCTGGCACCCAGAACAACAAAGGTTCGTTTTTTTAGCGGATTGCGTTACGGCGTGAAGGATAAGATATTCCTAAAATAGAGAGAGAGTGCGTAAGCGTCAGTATACTTGGTGTCAGATAAATACTTGAGTAATTTCAAGACTAATCTAAGCCCCACTCTTATATTTAGGGGGGCTTAGATTATAGACCTTTTACAAGTTTTTATTAAAATAATTATTAATTTCCACTATAAATTTTTGGCTATCTTTTATTTTAAAAATACCTTTATCTATATCTTCGTATAAATAAGCCAAATTGTTTTCACATACAATAATATGCCTAAAATTCCCAAATTTTGTTACATAATCTATCTCCATAATAATATCATCTGAACGAAAAAAATCCACATACTCAGCCCTCTTATCTACATCATATTTTTTTAACAACATGATAAAATCACCTATTGAATCCATATTGGTAATTTTATATTTAATATCCTTTTCAGAAATAGTAATTTGTTTTATATCTGGGTTATTACTTTCAAAAAAAGTTATTTCTTTGTTGTAAAAACTATAGATACAAGCACTAATAATGACGACAAAAAATAATAATATAATATATTTTTTGTTATCTAATAAAAATTTAACAACTAATGCCATAATGTATAACCATGTATTTTAGTTTTCATACTTTCATTTATCGGATTGCCAACATAGTAAAAAGCTGTATATAGTAACTTCGGCTCCTTATAATTCAATGCAATTTTTTCTTTGTATTCATATCCATAAGCAGTCTCTAATAACAAAGAAAACGACAAAAGTACAATCAAAAATCTTCTTAAAATTTTCATAAATTTTACCTCCTATGATTTTTGAAATGCCTATTTGCGAATTAAAATTAACATAACAATTAATAATATACAATTATTATAAAATGATTTATTTTATGGTACAATATAGTCTTATATAGTGTTCATTTTTCTTTTAAAAACCTTGACATCATATACCGTCAATCAAAATGTTATAAAAAAAGAAAAAAATACTTGACACTACCACGTTGGGTAACTTATTTGACATTTTCCCGGATTAATGTTATCATTTGTATGCTTGAGAGAGTGGCTTGTTGCCACTCTTATTGTTTGCAGTTAATTATTTATAGTTAAGAGGAGAAATAATGCTAAAAAGGGAACCTAGTAGTATAGAAAAAAAGCTTGCTCAGTTAGTTAATGAAGTAAAAGATGATGATATTAGCATATATCACGTTGAGTACGTTAAAGAGCACAACAACTTCTACGCAAGAGTTTTTGCCGATAAAGAATCGGGGATTAGTCTAGATGATCTTGAGACGTTAAGTAGAGCGTTAAGTGATAAGCTTGATGAGAAGGACTTTATAAAGGATAAATATACCTTAGAAGTAAGCTCACCTGAACTCGATAGAGCGCTTAATACCGAGGAGCATTTTATAGGAGCGATTGGTGAAGAAGTTTTTATCAAAACTCTTGTTAAGGTAAATGGAAAGAAAGAACATATCGGACTTCTTGTAGCTGTAGATGAACAAGAAATTACAATTGAAACGAATGATAGTAAATATAATTTGGAAAAAAATAACATTACAAAAGCAAAGGTTTATTTTGCTTAATCGTAGGAGGTACTAATGAATCAAGAATTCATTTTAGCTTTAAAAGATATTGAAAGAGAAAAAAACATAGATATTGATGTTATTCTTTCAGCAGTGGAAGCAAGTCTTTTAACAGCCTGTAAAAACAATTTAGGATCTAACGCAGATATCGATGTAACGATTGATAGGGATACGGGAGATATGACTATTCTAGCGAAAAAAGAAGTAGTCGAGGTAGTTGAGAAAGAAGGAGCAGAGATTTCCTTAGAAGACGCCGTTAAAATCAATCCGGAATATCAGTTGGGCGATATAGCAGTTGTTAAAGTTGATCCGGGTAATTTTGGCCGTATTGCGGCAACAAAAGCGAAACAAGTTGTTGTTCAAAAGATTCGCGAAGCGGAACGTGGGGTTCTAAATGAACAGTTCAAAGAAAAAGAACAGGAGCTTATCTCAGGTAGAATACAAAGAGAAACGAATGGAAATATTATTATAAACATTGGTAAAGTTGACGCAGTTATGAAGAAAAATGAATGTGTACCAAGAGAGAGATATGAGCCTAATAGTAGAATAAAAGTATTCATTAAAGAGATAAGGTTGGATGAGCAGGCTGGACCTAAAGTATATGTTTCAAGAAGAGATAAGAGACTTGTCATAAGATTATTTGAAAGAGAAGTGCCGGAAGTTGAAGATGGTACAGTTGAGATAAAAGAGATAAGTAGAGAAGCTGGTTCGAGGACCAAAATAGCGGTTTATTCAAATAATCCGGGTGTAGATCCTATCGGAGCATGTGTTGGACAAAACGGTTCCAGGGTCAATGTCATCGTTGATGACCTTCAAGGAGAGAAAATAGATATCATTCCTTGGAGTGAAGATATAAAAACATTTATAGCCTCCGCGCTTAGTCCTGCAAAAGTTCTAAAAGTACAGGTGCTTAGAGACGAAAAAGTGGCAAGAGTTGTCGTTCCTGATTTTCAGCTATCTCTTGCGATTGGAAAAGATGGTCAAAATGCTAAATTAGCTGCTAGACTTACCGACTATCGTATTGACATTAGAAGTGAGACTAAGGCTGAAGAAGAGAACTTCATTGATGAGGAATTAATCGTTGAAGATTCACTGAATGAAGCATTCGGTGGCGAAGATTTATTCCTTGATATCATGAGTGATTCAGATTATGATTTCCAAGAGATTGTATTATCTGAAGAAGACTATGAAATCGTTCTCCCCACTCCTGAGGAAGTAGAAGGTGACAGCGAACTACAAATAAGTGAAGAGTTTCTAGAAAAAGAAGAAAAGACGGAATATGAAGAAGCATCTGAAGAAGAAGCGAAGGATGAAGTTGCCGAAAAAGAGGACGATGAAAACGAAGAAAGTTAAGAAAAAACCACTAAGAAAATGTGTCGGTTGTCATGAGATGAAGTTAAAGACTGATTTAATAAGAGTTGTGAGAACGTCAGAGAATCTATACGAAGTTGATAAGACTGGCAAAAAAAATGGTAGAGGTGCATACATTTGCAATGATATTAGTTGCTTTGAAAAGGCTAAAAAGAGTAGGGCTCTTGAAAGATCTTTTGGCGCAAAGATAGATAGCAATGTGTATGAACTATTACAAGAGGTTTTTGATGAATAGTACCAAGATTTTTTCCTATATCTCATTAGCTAAAAAGGCTGGATATGTCTTAAGTGGTGATTATAAAGTTGAAAAATCACTAAGAGAAGGTGAGGCAAAGCTTGTAATTGTTGCGAACGATTCGGGGGAAAATTGTAAGAAGAAATACAGTAATAAGACATATTACTACAAGGTTGATATTATTAGTTTTGCTACGAAAAGAGAAATTGGAGAAAGCATAGGTGATAAGCCTAAGGCGGTCATAGCAATAACTGATGAGGGAATCAAAAATGAGATAATGAAATTGGTTGATTAGAAATATTTATAGAGGAGGTATGTAATGTCAGGAATTAGCGTAAAGGATTTAGCAAAAGAGTTACATATGAAAGAAGCAGCACTGATTGGCGTGCTAAAGAAAATGCATATAGATGTGAAGACTTCAGAAGATATTATTTCTTCAAGTAATCATCAAAAAGTAGTAGCCGTGTATAATGCTGCGGTTAAAAAGATGCATAAAAAACCGGAAGAAAAACAAACAAAAAAATCTGTCGGTAATATTCGTGCTGCACAAAGAGCTGAAGAATACCGCAAAAAACAAGAGCAACTAAATAAATCTAGCATTAAAAGAACTTCTAACTCTATAGATGAAAGTGAAGAAATTGAAGCTAAAAAAGCAGAATTAGCAAGACAAAAGGCTGAAAAAATAAAAAGGCAAGAAGAAGAAAGACGTAAAGAAGCCCTAAGACTTGAAGAAGAGAAAAAGCGTAAAGAAAAAGAGAAGAAACGCAAAGAAGAGCAAAAGAAAGCCAAATCTGCCAAGGAAGAGGCCCTTAAGAAATTAAAAGAGGAAGAAGAAAAGGCGAAAAAGAAAAAGCTCGAAAAAGAAAAGGCAAAAGAAACTAAGAGTAAAGGGAAGAAGAAAACGAAAGCGGCTAACAAAGAGCTAGAACCTGATGAAGGTGAAAAGCCTAAGAAGAAAAGGGTAAAAGAGAAAGGAGCAGTTAAGTCTACTCCGGATCTATCAAAAAAACCTGCTTCAACTAAGAAGAAAAAGAAAGCCAAGAAGACGGAAGAGATTCTTCCCGAAAAGAAAGATTTTATTACAATTCCTGAGAATGTAGTAATCTCTTCATTAGCTAGTAAGTTAGATGTACAAGTTTCTGATATAGTCAAGTACGTAATGGGTAAGGGAATCATGGCTAGTGCCAATGAAGAGATACCTTTTGAGCTTGCTGAGGAAATAGCGCTTGAATATGATATGTTAGTCGAAAAAGAAGATATAGCTGACATTATAGAATCTTACTTTGACGAAACTCCTGACAAGGAAGAAGATCTTGTTAAACGTTCGCCTGTCGTTGTTGTTATGGGTCATGTTGACCATGGGAAAACGTCACTTCTTGACGCTATTAGAAAGAGTAATGTTACTGCTAGTGAGCATGGTGGAATTACCCAGCACATAGGGGCATATACGGTGAAAACTGATTCAGGAAGTAATATTACATTCCTTGATACACCAGGACATGAAGCTTTTACGGCTATGCGTTTACGAGGTGCCCTTGCAACAGATATAGCGATACTTGTAGTAGCTGCTGATGATGGTGTAATGCCTCAAACGGTAGAGGCGATAAACCATGCCAAGGCAGCCAATGTTCAACTAATTGTTGCCATAAACAAGATTGATAAGCCTGGCGCAAATCCTGATAGAGTTATGCAAGAACTAACAGAGCATGGCCTAGTTGCAGAAGACTGGGGAGGAGATACCATATGTGTTAAGGTCAGTGCGACTCAAAAAACAGGACTTGATGAATTATTAGAACTTATTAACTTAGTGGCAGACGTTGAAAACTATAAGGCTAATCCGAATAGAAATGCTAGAGGTATAATAATAGAAGCACAGCTTGACAAAGGCCGTGGACCTGTCGCAACAGTACTCGTTCAAAACGGGACTTTAAAAGTTGGTGACAGCATTGTAGTCGGTGAATGCTATGGTAGAGTTCGTGCGATGATAGATGACAAAGGTCATAGGGTCAAGAGTGCGGGTCCTTCTATTCCGGTTGAGATACTTGGGTTAAGTGATGTTCCTATTGCGGGTGATACTTTCCATACAGCTAGTAGCGATAGAGAAGCCAGACAAATAGCTGAAAAAGTTATTTCAAGCAATCGAGAAAAATTGATTCAGACTACTCCTTCAAAAGTAACTCTTGATGACTTGTTCCATCAGATACAAGTAGGAGAAATAAAAGAGCTAAATGTTATTGTTAAGGCGGATACACAAGGTTCTGTAGAAGCGGTGAAGCAAAGTCTACTAAAACTATCTAATGAAGAAGTTATGATTAAGATAATCCATGGCGGAGTTGGAGCAATAGCAGAAAGTGATGTAATGCTTGCAAGTGCTTCTAATGCCATAATAATAGGATTTAATATAAGACCGGATTCCACTGCTAAAGTAATTGCTGAAAGAGAGAAGATAGATGTAAGACTTTATCGAGTTATCTACAATGCAATAGAAGATATTCAAGCAGCGATGAAAGGCTTATTAGATCCTGTGTACGAGGAAAAAGTGCTTGGACATATTGAGATAAGACAACTATTCAAAGTTTCCGGCGTTGGAACTATTGGTGGTGGATATGTTGTAGATGGAAAAGTTAAGAGAAATTCAAGTGTTAGATTAAATAGAGATAACGTCGTTGTTTACGAAGGAGAACTTGCCAGCCTTAAGAGATTTAAAGACGATGTAAAAGAAGTTCAAAATGGATTTGAATGTGGTATTATGCTTGAAAAATTCAATGATATAAAAGAAGGTGACATAGTAGAAGCCTTTGAAATGGTAGAAATAGAGAGATAATTATGAAGAAGAATTCTACTCGTATGATTAGAATCAACGAAGAGATAATGAAAGAATTAAATAGGATTATAAGGGAAGACCTAAAAGATCCTAGAGTGGTATCACATCTTACGACGGTCCTTAAAGTTGATACGACTCCAGATTTAAAGTATTGCAAAGTTTTTGTTAGTGTATTTGGTGATGAAGAAGAAAAAAGTGAGACAATAGAGGGTCTTAAAAACAGTGCTGGGCACATTAGAAGCGAGCTTGCAAGAACCATTAATTTAAGAAACACTCCTAAGCCAACTTTTGTTCTGGACGATTCTTTGGAATACGGTGATAGAATTTCGAAATTATTAGAAAGTGTGAAAAAAGATGCTGACGATGAAACAGCTAATTGATAAAGCTAGAAAGTATAAAAATATATGTTTGGCAGGACATGTAAATCCTGACGGAGATTGCATAGGAGCTACTTTAGCCCTTAAGAAAATATTTAAGAATGCTGGTATAGAATCTAGTATTTATCTAACTTCTAAACCTAAGATGTACGATTTTTTAGACGGATTTGATGACATTATGACCAAAGCTCCTGAGAAAGTGGATTTGCTAATAATACTAGATGTTAGTACATTTGATAGAATTGGAGAAGTGGCGAAAAAAGCAGATGATGCCTATAAAATTATAATTGATCACCATATAGCAGAAGAATTTCTGGGGGATATCAATTATATTGATAGCAGTTTTGGTAGTACATGCGAGCTTTTGTATTCCATGCTTGAAAACCATGAACTCCTAGACAAGGAAATAGCAAGCGCATTATATTCTGGAATAATTTATGATACAGGAGGGTTTAAACATACAAATGTTAGACCTTCTACTTTTGCGGCTTGTTCGAAGCTTCTTGAGTATGGAATCGATTCAAATATGATTATGGACAAAATAATGTACGAGAAGTCATTTTCTAGTTTTAAGGCAGAGGGACTTGCGTTTAGTAGACTATATCTAACGCTCGATGATAGACTTGCAATCACTTATTTGACGTACGAAGATTTTAAGAAATTAAAAATAGGAAAAAATGACACAGAAAAAATAGTTAGTTACATTAATGATGTAATAGGTATAAAATGCGCAGTTTTCCTTTATCCTAGCGATGCTAAGAGTTATAAAGTTAGTTTTAGAAGTAGAGGAAATGTAGACGTTAGTAAAGTGGCAAGCTTCTTCGGGGGTGGTGGACACAAGAATGCTTCGGGGGCAACAGTTACTGGCAATATAGACGAGTGTATTAATAAGATTACCAAACAAATAATAATTGAAATGGATGATGAACGGAATAATTAACATTAATAAAAAAAAGGGGATAACCTCTCATGATGTTGTTAATATAGTAAGAAGAAAACTTGGTATAAAAAGAGTCGGTCATACGGGCACTCTGGATCCTGTTGCAACAGGAGTCCTCCCTATATGCGTTGGGGTTGCAACAAAGTTATCTTCCGCTATAACCAATGGGAATAAGACGTATGAAGTCCTATTTAGAACAGGAATAAAGACGGATACTTTAGATATTACAGGGAATGTGGTTGCGACGAGTGATAAGGTCGTGTCAGAACTTGAAATAATAAATGTGATAAATAGTTTTTTAGGTAAAATATCACAAATTCCTCCCATGTATTCGGCGATTAAAATTGATGGGAAAAAGCTATATGAATTAGCTAGAGAAGGAAAAACGGTTGAAAGAAAAGCAAGAACTGTAACGGTATTTGATATTTACGATATATTTATCGATGAAGACATGATCTCTTTCGTCGTTGAGTGTGAAAAAGGAACCTATATAAGAACTCTAGTTGATGACATAGGGGAAAAACTAGGTACATACGCAAGTGTTATTGACCTAAAAAGAATTAGAACAGGAAAGTTCAATATTGATGACAGCATAGAGATAGATGATTTTGAAACGTATAATGATGAAGATATCTCTAATTCAATAATTCATTTAAAAGATTATTTTAGTGATCTTGAGCGTATAACGCTTGATGAAACATACAATACTTATTTGTATAATGGTAATAAAATAAAGTACAAGTCAGATATGGAAAGTAAGCTCTACAAGGTATTTAGTTCTTTCGATGAGTTTATGGGTGTTTACAGATATGAAGAAAATGTTTTGACACCACATTATTTTTTTAATCTTAGAAGGTAGTAACATGAAAATCATTACTGTTGATGAAAATACTTCTTTAAACAATACGGTCGTGGTACTGGGGAATTTTGACGGGTTTCACAAGGGGCATATGTTACTTGTGAATAAAGCTTTTAGCAAAAAGTCGGATAAGATTGATAATCATACTTTATTTTTCACTTTTATTCCGCACACTTCTACAATCTCGTCTGGGAAAAAGCCGGATAATTTGATTTTTTCAGAAAAAGAAAAAAGAAGCTTGGTCAAGAAGTTTGGTTTTGATTACTACTGTATATTCCCTTTTACAAAAAAGAATATATTGATTACTCCTGAAAAATTTGCCGCGGATATTTTAGTGAAAAAATTAGGTGCTAATGTTGTTATAGTAGGTGATGATTATAGATTTGGACATAAGCATGTAGGAGATGCCAATATGCTAAAAGAACTCGGGGTAAAAAATGGATTTTCAGTTATAGTTATTCCTAGGTATAAAGAAAATGGCATTATTTTTTCTAGTACGATATTAAGACAATGTATAACGAACCTTGATTTTGAACAGTTTGCTAATATGACGGGGAGAAACTACTTTATTACTGGAGAAGTTGTTCACGGTAAAGCGCTTGGTAGAAAAATAGGTTATCCAACGACTAATATAATTATCGATGAGGAGAAACTTAGACTTAAAAAAGGTGTTTACGCTACTTATGCCTTTGTTCACGGTAAGAAGTACGAAAGTATTTCCTTTATCGGAGAGTCTTTATATGACGCTAGTAGACTTCAACTTGAAACGTTTATATTTGACTTTGATGAAATGATTTACGGAGAGAATATAAGAGTGGAGTTTATAAAATTTGTAAGAGAAGAGATAATGATTGACTCAATAGATCATTTAGTTCGTCTTATTGAAGATGATATTGACAAATCTAGGAAGTATTTTTAAAGAAATTTTACTTTTATAGTTTGTTTTGATATAATCGATTTTAGTATTTTTTTGAGAGGTTATAAATGTTACTATTCCCTGATGAGTACGCTAGAAGTGTCTACAGCATTGATTACAAAAAGCTTATGAATAGAGGTATTACAAAGATTCTTTTTGATGTTGATAATACACTAATTACTTACAGTGAAGCAAAACCAAATAAAAAATTAATTGATTTGTTTAATCAATTAACGGAGATGGGTTTTGAAGTGTTTTTTGTATCTAATAATACAGAACAAAGAATTGAGACATTTTGTGATAAACTGGAGTTTCATCGTGTTTCAAATTCTCTAAAGCCATTTCCTTTTAAGATAAAAAAAGAACTAAGTAACGCAAATATCAACAAAAATAATGCCGTTATTATTGGCGATCAACTTCTGACCGATGTATTTGCGAGTAAGACTTTAGGGATAAGAAGCATTCTTGTCGTACCGATATCCAAAAGAGATAAGTGGTACACCAAGCCATCTAGGCAACTCGAGTATTTTATATTGAAATTTGATAAGAGGCTAAGTCGCTATGATTTCAGGTAAAACAAAGCTATTAGGTATTATCGGTAACCCGATAGAGCATAGCTTTTCTCCTTTCTTACATAATGATCTTGCGCTACAAACCAATACGGATGTTATTTATGTGCCTTTTAAAGCTGCCGGGGATATGCAAAAAGTCACAGATGGGTTAAGAACCCTAAGTGTAAAAGGTGTAAACGTTACTGTTCCGTACAAGTCGAAGATCATGAGTTATCTTGACGAAGTGACTGAAATGGCAAGCTTTATAGGTGCCGTAAACACAGTTAAAAACGAAAATGGGAAACTTATTGGGTACAACACGGATTATGTGGGCTTTTATCAATCATTAAAGAGAAATCAAGTCGAAATTGAAGGTAAAAAGGTACTTGTAGCAGGTGCCGGAGGTGCTGCAAGAGCAGTAGTATTTGCACTTGTTAAATATGGTGCCGGTGAAATAACAATAGCAAACAGAACTATTTCAAAAGCAAATTCTTTAAAAGAAGAAGTTTTTAAAAAGACGGGTAAGCATATAGGTGTAATAGAATTTAGTAATGCTCTTAATGGGGCTTACGATATCATCATTAACACTACTACACTTGGGATGCATCCAGACGTCAATGCGGCAGTTTTTCCGAAATTCGAAGAGTTTGACAGGTATGATGCGTTTATTGATTTGGTGTATAATCCCCTAGATACGGCTTCCATAAAGATAGCGAAAAGCAAAGAGAAAAAAACAATTAACGGTATCGATATGCTTTTTTATCAAGGGATAAGTGCATTTGAAATATGGAATGATATTAAGATTTCTGATGAGGCAATGAGTAGAGCCTACGAGAATTTTAAAGATAAGGTTTATAAATGAGTAATATAGTTTTAATAGGATTTATGGGTAGTGGAAAGAGCACCGTAGGTAGCTCGCTTAGTAAAAAGTTAGGTGTGAATTTAATAGAAATGGATGAGCTGATTGAAAATTCCACAAAAAAGACCATCGTTGAAATATTTGAAAAAAATGGGGAAGAACACTTTAGAAAAATAGAAAAGGACTTATTCCTTCATATTGACGAAACAAAGAATAATGTAATATCTACAGGTGGAGGAATAGTAGAAATAGTTAGTCCAAAAGAGATAAAGGAAAAAGGAACCGTTATTTTTCTTCACGCAACTACGGAAGAAATAATAAAAAGGACTAAGGGTAGCGACAGACCTTTGCTGAATGTACAAAATGTAGAAGAAAAGATTAACAGCCTACTTGAAAAAAGACTTCCTTTTTATGAGAAAGCTGCTGATATAATAGTTCAGACAACGGGAAAAGATATTGATAGTATATGTGATGAAATAATGGATTTGTGTAGGTAATATGAAATTATTGGTTATTAATGGACCTAACCTTAATTTTTTAGGAATTCGTAAAAAAGAGGTATATGGCGAAAAAACATATGAAGATTTAGTCGCTATGATTGATGTCTACTGTCAAAGCAAAGGTATTGATGTGGACATCTTTCAGTCAAATCATGAAGGGGCTATTATCGATAAGCTGCAAAGTTCATATGAAAAAATCGATGGACTTATCATTAATGCGGGTGCATTTACACATTATAGTTATGCAATAAGAGATGCTATAGAAAGCATTAATACGAAAGTAGTTGAAGTTCATATTTCAAATATTTATGAGAGAGAAGAGTTTAGAAGGATTTCCGTTATAAAAGATGTTTCGGATATACAGATTGTTGGCAAAGGACTAGATGGATACATAGAAGCAATTAAATTTTTTATAGTTTAGTAAACTTTTATTAATAAAATGATATTGTTTTTATGATATAATTCCCTATTATGAGTGATGTAAGTTTTACCGTCGCCTTTATTGGCGGCATAATGTCGTTTTTTACGCCGTGTATTCTACCATTGCTTCCAGTATATTTTGGCTATTTGACAGGAGAAGCGGTTAGTGATTTAGATACGGAAAAAGTTAATAAAAAGCTCTTGATAAATGCTTTTAGTTTTGTACTTGGTCTCACGACCTTAAACATCTTACTAGGATTTGGAGCTAAGTCAATATCAAATGTGTTTACAACAAATGCGGGAACCCTAAAAATAGTCGGAGGTGTATTGGTAATACTATTCGGCCTTTATTTTTTGTTCGATATTCATATTCCTTTCTTAGAAAGAGAAAAAAGATTTTCGATGAACAATTATGCACCGACTTTCATTAAATCATTTTTGTTAGGGATTGCATTTAACTTTGGCTGGACACCTTGTAACGGCCCTATAGTCTTTTCTATACTAACTCTTGCAGTTTTTAAGAATGATTATTTGCAAGCAGGTTTTTTGATGTTGATATATTCTATTGGTTTTTCCGTTATGTTCTTGCTTTCAGCATTTTTTGCAGCGCTATTTATAAAGAAAGTTAAAAATATTTACAAATACTTTAGGCCTATCAAAGTGATCAGTGGACTATTAATGATATTAATCGGTGTACTGATGATTTTTGATAAGCTACAGTACTTCAATGTTTTATAGGAGGAAAAAATGAAAAAAATTACAAAGATAATAATGTTAGTATTAACGATAATGGTACTTTTATCTTCTTGTGGATCTACCAAAAAAAATGATGTAGAAGAAAAAACAAAAAAAGAGGAAAAAGCGGATAAAGACAAGAAGGATAAGAAGAGCGATAAAAAGGATAAAGAAGACAAAAAAGAAGATAAGAAGAAGGACAAGGAAGACAAAGAAGACAAAAAGGACGAAAAGGACAAGAAAGAAGATAAAGAAGACAAAAAAGATAAAGAGGATAAAGGCAGCGATGATGATAGTAATGATGACTTGCCAGCAGCTGTGGACTTTACCCTAAAAGATAAAGATGGTAACGAAGTATCTCTAAGTGACTACAAAGGAAAAGTAATAATTCTTAACTTCTTCACCACATGGTGTAAATATTGTATACAGGAGATGCCGGAGTTTCAAGAGGTTTCGCAGGAGTACAGTGATGATGTGGTCTTCCTTTTAGTCGACGTTTTCCAAGCTGAAAATATTTCAGAGGATGAGGTTTTCAATTGGTATGAAGAAAAGGGTTATACAATGCCAATGGTTGTAGATTCTGAAGGAAGTTTACAGCAGACTTATCCAGTTACTGGCTTCCCTACATCTTATGTAATAAATAGAGATTTTAATGTGTTAGGTTCTTTACCAGGTGCTGTTGATAAGGCCACTTTAACAAGTATTATTGAGGATTATAAATAGGAAAAACTATGGTAAAACTTACTAATTTTTCAAAGGATGCTATTGATAAAGCGTTCGTAGTCGCGAAAAAGCTAAAGACTAGCTACGTAGGGTCACAACACATTTTGCTTGGTATAGCGAGTGTGGACGAGTCTTTAGCTTGCAAAGTTTTAAAGAAAAATGGCTATACATTTGCAAAGATTTATAAAGTTGTAAAGGAAGTAGAAGATGAGTCGCCTGCAGTTAAGGAAAATGGAAAAGTAAATAGAGAACTTTCCGTTAGAGCCAAGACACTAATTGATGAAAGTCTTGAAGTTGCAAAATTTTACGATTCGGAGCTAGTAGCAGCTCATCACATCTTAATAAAGCTTCTTAGGACTGGGGACGGAATAGTCAATCAAGTAGTAGTTAAGTTAAATATGGACCGAATGAAACTCGTTAAAGAGATTGATTCGTTTATCTCAAAATCCAAAAATATAGTTAAAGACAATAAAAAACTCGGTAACGAGAATTCTTCAAAAGACGATAAGAATAAGTCAGTATTATCAAATTTTTCAAAGGATTTGACGGAACTCTCTGTTCAAGGGAAGTTTAGTCCTATCATAGGAAGAAAAAGAGAAATCCGAAGAATTGTTCAGATTCTTTCCAGGAAAACTAAGAACAATCCAATACTAATAGGTGAACCAGGAGTTGGTAAGACCGCTATCGTTGAAGGCTTTGCTTCCTACTTAGTATCTGACAATGTAAGTGATTATATGAAAGGGAAGAGGCTTCTCGCTTTAGATCTTGCTTCTATGATAGCGGGGACTAAGTACCGTGGAGAATTTGAAAGCAGACTAAAAGATACTCTTGCTGAAGTAATAGCAAAAGGGAATGTAATACTCTTTGTAGACGAGATACATACCATAATAGGTACCGGGGCAGGAGAAGGTTCTCTTGATGCATCCAATATTCTAAAACCATATCTTGCCAGAGGTGAAGTTCAGATAATTGGCGCTACAACTCTTGATGAGTACAAGAAGTATCTTGAAAAAGATAAAGCGTTGGAAAGAAGATTACAATCGATATTAGTACAGGAACCATCTGTTCATGAAACTAAACTAATCCTTGAAGGGATAAAAAATGAGCTTGAAGAACATCATCAGGTTATAATAAGCGCAGCAGCAATAGATGAAGCGATTTATCTAAGTAGTAGATACATTAATGATAGAGTAATGCCCGATAAGGCGATAGATGTTTTAGATGAAACCTGTTCAAAAGTTAAGATAAGAGAAAATTTAGTTCCGGACAAAATTATCGAACTTGACAATAATCTAAAAGATTTTAATAAAAAGAGAAAAGACGCGATACACGATAATGACTTAGAACTAGCGAAGAAATACCATAAACAGATAATTGAAACGGAAAAGAAACTAGCTTTTGCTAGGAAGAAATTTGATAGAATACTTAAAAGTAAAACGCTACTTGTTAGTGGCGAAAGTATAGCTGAGACCGTTTCTGAATGGACGAATATTCCTATCAACAAACTAAGCAAAGAACAAAACAGCAAACTTAAATATCTAGAAAAAGAACTGAAGAAAAGAGTTGTTGGTCAGGATGAAGCGATAGAAACTCTTGGAAAGTGTATAAAAAGAAGCAGACTCGGTATTGCAGATCCAAGTAAGCCCGTCGGTTCATTTTTATTCCTTGGGCCTACAGGAGTAGGAAAAACCGAACTATCAAAGGCTCTTGCCATTGTTCTATTTGGAGATGAGAAATCTTTGATAAGAGTAGATATGTCTGAATACATGGATAAACATTCGGTTGCTAAATTTATAGGCTCTCCGCCAGGTTATGTAGGCTATAGAGAAGGTGGCGGACTAAGTGAAGTAATCAGAAGGAAGCCTTACAGTGTAATACTATTTGATGAGATTGAAAAGGCGCATCCAGATGTATTTAATATCTTCTTACAGATACTTGATGATGGTAGGCTAACCGATAGTACCGGCAGGGAAATAGACTTCAAAAATACGGTTATCATAATGACGGGTAATGTAGGTGCGAGAAGAATAGCGGCTCCTAAAAAGCTCGGTTTTGTTGGCGTAAGCAGTGAAAAATCAAACTACGAGCACATGAAATCAAACGTAGTTGATGAAGCGAAGAAAATTTTCAGACCAGAGTTTTTAAATAGAGTTGATGAACTTGTCGTGTTTAGACCGCTATCTAAGGATGACATAATAAAAATTGTTGACATCGAGTTTGGCGATATAAAACTTAGAACGAAAAAGGCGCTGGACATAGATTTAAAAATTACTCACAGTGCGAAGAAGATTTTGGCCGATAAAGGTTATGACGAAGCATATGGAGCAAGACCTCTTAGAAGAGTTATGACTGAGTTAATAGAGGATAAACTTGCCGAAAGCATTCTTAATGAGCGTATTAAAAATGGTGATAGCATTGTAATTAAGGGTGTAAAAAAAGAGATTGTTTTCGACGTAAAAAATAATTAAGATAAGGAGAAAAAAATGCCTATTAGTGAGTTGATAAGAGTAGAAGAATTGGGTAAACTTAGTTTTGGAAATCACCTTATGGAGAGTAAAAGGAAAATAACGGATTTCGAAGTGGGTGGAGATTTATATAAGATTAAAACATTTCATAAATTCACAAAACTAGAAAAAAACGGGAAGCTGTTATACGAATCGGAGCCTGGAACAACGGTATATGAGATGGAATTAATGCCTGACGGTGTAGAATTTTATGTAGAGGGAATAGAGCCTGCGAGCATAACCGTTGAACTAGAAAATGACGCCCTTTATAACATATATATTGACAACAGAATAAGTGGGTCCATAAAATCTACTCTATCTGGAAAGATTAACTTTAGCGTGGATTTTGATGAAGAGACCAAAAGAGTAAAGATTGTAAAAGGGTAGGATAAAGTAAGTGGTTAAATCAAAACTAGTTTTTATCTGTAAGAGTTGTGGACATGAAAGCCCCAAGTGGATGGGACAATGTCCGGGGTGCTTTGAATGGAATTCCTTTGAAGAAAAAGTAAAAAAACAGACTAAAAATGGTAAGAGGATAGCTAAGAGCGAAAGTGCCAGCCTTGTAAACGTAAACGAAATTGAATATTCATCTGATCAGAGAGTTATGACTGGTATTGGAGAACTCGATAATGTTCTCGGTGGAGGACTTGTAGAGGGTTCTCTGGTTTTATTTGGAGGAGATCCCGGGATAGGAAAGTCTACTTTAATACTACAGCTTTCAGGAAGATTATCTGCATCGGGTAAAAAAGTGCTCTATATCTCTGGCGAAGAGTCTGCTTCACAAATTAAGATGAGAGCAAATAGGCTTACAATAAAAGGAGAACATATTCTATTAAAATGTGAGACATTATTCTCATTAATAGAGGAGAGCATAGAAAACGAAAAGCCAGACTTTCTAATTATTGATTCTATTCAGACAGTTTATTGCGAGGAGCTTGATTCTTTGGCAGGCTCAGTATCGCAGGTAAAAGAAATAACCGCTAGACTACTGAACATCGCAAAGAACAAAAAGATAACGACGATTATCATAGGTCATGTGACGAAAGAAGGTTCCATTGCGGGACCAAGAGTTCTTGAGCACATGGTCGATAGTGTATTATATTTTGAAGGGGAATCATCGTTATCATATAGAGTTCTTAGGGCAGTAAAAAATAGATTTGGGTCGACGAATGAAATAGGCGTATTTGAAATGACTTCTCATGGCCTTGTAGAGGTAAAAAATCCTTCTAAGTACATGCTAACAGGTAAGCCCGTAGGAAAAAGTGGTTCAGTAGTAACGTGTGCGCTTGAGGGTACGAGACCTATATTAGTAGAAGTACAAGGACTTGTGAGCAAGACTAATTATGGTATGGCTAGAAGAAGCGCAAATGGGACGGATAACAGCAGAGTAAATCTATTAGTTGCTGTAATGGAAAAACAACTACATATAAATATGAGTGAATACGATAGTTATATAAATATTGCGGGTGGCTTAAAGGTGGCTGAGCCTTCATTGGACTTAGCGATAATAACAGCTCTTTACTCTAGTTGCAAAGATTTGGTGGTTGATGATAGCATTCTAATAATCGGGGAGGTAGGACTTACTGGCGAAGTAAGAGCGGTAACTCAGTTTGAGAAAAGAGTAAAAGAAGCTAAGAAACTAGGCTTTCAAAAAGTTATAGCCCCTGCTGTGAATGTGAAAGAAATAAAAAAAATAAAAGGTATCGAAGTTGTTGGTGTGAGTGAATTAAAAGAGCACTTAAAGGAGTTATAAAAATAATATTTTGTATATTAAGTCTATATGTGATATCATGAAAAAAGATTTGTACAAAAAGGAGACGGAAGATTAAGATGGATTTTTTAAACAAATATTATGAGAAAGCTGAAAAATTTTTTACGGAGAACCCGAGCTATATTTGGATGGTTATGGCAGTAATTTTCATTGTAATGGGTATAGGATCCGTTCTGGGGAAGAACTGGGCAGTTGATCCTGCTAATGGAAGACAAAGGGGACTATACAGATTATTCGGACACAAAGTGTTTGGAATTATAACAGGAATTTTGTTTATTGTGGCTGGACTCGGGTCGCTTGCGATGTTCTTTTACTATAAATAGCAGTTGCTTCATAAGGCGTAACTTTACGACTACCTTTCAAAGCTTATAGGCTTTGAAAGATAGTCAAAGACAATATTGTGAATTTAACTTGTCTCAGCCTTGACAGAACATGGCTTGCCGTGTTACAATAAGCCTTGCGCTAGAGGGCTTTTTTTATTGTGAAGTTTTTTTAGCTAATAATTGTGGAGGTAATAGTTGTGCGAGTTAAAATCACATTAGAGTGTACCGAATGTAAGCAACGTAACTATCATACGAAAAAAGAAAAACGTTTGCATCCGGAACGTATGGAAACAAGTAAGTATTGTAGATTTTGTAAAAAGCACACGAATCACAAGGAAACTAAGTAGAAATAGTAGAGTAGCTACTATATCACGCTAGTACCTTTATGATTTGTGTAAATCGGTAAAAGGAAGTGAAAAATATGGCTGAATCAAAAAATAATAATACAGGTATTATTGGATTCTTAAAAGGATTAAAAATTGAATTTAAAAAGATAATATGGCCTGGATTTAATGAGTTAATTAAGCAAACGATTAATGTTGTTATCATGGCACTAGTTATTGGTACAATAGTTGCTGGAATCGACTTCATTTTCGGTAATATAATCAGGTTAATTTTATCTTAAGGATTAAGTATGAGTGATGATATTAACAAAAAAGATCAAGAAATAGAAGAGATTGAAGCAACTGAGGAAGTTGAAATCGTTGAACCGGACAATAAGAAATGGTATGTGGTCCACACTTATTCAGGGTATGAGAACAAAGTAAAGGCAAACATTGAGAAGATTATTGAAAACAGGAAACTCAGTGATGTCATAAGTGAAGTGATTGTACCTATGCATAAAGTACTGGAAGACAAAGATGGTGTCAGAAAAGAGACGGAAAAGAAGAAGTACCCTGGCTATGTTCTTATTAAGATGGAAATGACGGATGATACTTGGTACGTTGTAAGGAATACAAGAGGTGTTACTGGGTTTGTAGGCCCTGGAACGAAACCTGTTCCACTATCTGATCATGAGATCAAAATGTTAGGAATAGACCTTGAGCTATTCGATATCGATGTGAAAGTTGGCGACAATGTAAAAGTTGTTGATGGACCTTTTGAAGGAAGCGTCGGTGTAGTGAAGGAGATTCACGAGAGCAAGAAGACGGTTATTGTAAACCTATCAATGTTTGGTCGTGAAACACCTGTAGAATTAGATTTTAATAAAATGGAAACAATATAAAAGTGGGAGGGAAACCCGTAAATACCACGTTGCGTAATTCCCCGCTAATTTAAATTTGGAGGAAAACTTATGGCAAAGAAAGTAACAGGAATCATAAAATTACAAATTCCTGCCGGAAAAGCGACTCCGGCACCACCGGTTGGACCAGCACTTGGACAACATGGTGTAAATATCATGCAATTTACGAAAGAGTTTAACGCTAAGACAGCTGATCAACCTGGAATGATAATTCCGGTCGTTATCACAGTATACAAGGACAGAAGTTTTAGCTTTATTACGAAAACACCACCAGCTGCTATTCTTTTAAAGAAAGCATGTAACATACAGTCAGGTTCAGGTGTACCACAAAAAGATAAAGTTGCAAAGATTAAGAGAGAAGAACTAAAGAAAATTGCTGAGATAAAAATGGCGGACCTAAATGCCGCTAATATCGATAGTGCTATTTCAATGATAGCTGGAACAGCAAGAAGCATGGGTATTGTAGTAGAAGATTAAAAGTTGAGTGGAAGGGTTCGCCCGATATACCACGAGGAGGATTTATGAAAAAGAGTAAACGTTATAGACAGCTACAAGAAGTGGTTGATAGAAGTAAATTATATGATACGAATGAAGCGGTCGATTTAGTTGTTCAAACCGCTAAGGCAAAGTTTGACGAGACTATTGAAGCACACATTAAGTTAGGTGTTGACGGACGTCACGCGGACCAACAAGTTCGTGGAGCAGTTGTACTACCACATGGAACAGGAAAATCAGTAAGGGTTCTTGTTTTTGCGAAGGGTGCCAAAGCGGATGAAGCGACAGCTGCGGGTGCTGATTATGTTGGTGCTGACGAGTTATTACCAAAGATTCAAAATGATGGTTGGTTAGACTTTGATATCGTTGTTGCTACACCGGATATGATGGGAGTAGTTGGTAGACTTGGTAGAGTCCTTGGACCGAAAGGTCTTATGCCGAACCCAAAAGCCGGAACAGTAACTATGGATGTTGAAAAGGCAATCAAAGAGATTAAAGCTGGTAAGATAGAGTATAGACTTGACAAATCAAACATCATTCACTGTCCTATTGGAAAAGCTTCATTTGGAAGTGAAAAACTAGCTGAGAACTTTAGTACACTAATTGGTGCTATTAACAAGGCTAAACCAGCTGCGGCAAAAGGGGTATACCTTAGAAGTGTGGTTATCGCTTCAACAATGGGACCTGGTATCAAAGTAAATACATTAAAACTTGAAATATAGTAATAATCATTGACACGTTAGTGTGTATATGATACAATTTCATTCGTGTAAAAATCGCTGTAGACAGTAGGTGCCGTAGGGCGTAATGTTTTGCCTACCTAGGAGATTAAATGTAGATTTATTTTCCCTGTCTATTGGCAGGGATTTTTTCATAAAAAAAATAAGGAGGTAAGCATGCCAAAAGTTGAACAAAAACAAAAGGTTATCGACAATATCAAGGCGACAATCGATGGCGCTAAGTCAATAGTTCTAGTTGATTACCGTGGTTTGACCGTTGAACAAGATACTCTTCTTCGTAAGGAGTTACGTGAAAGCAATGTTACATACAAAGTATTTAAGAATTCCATGATGAATTTTGCTTTTAAGGGTACTGAGTTCGAACCGTTAAGCAAGCATTTAGCAGGACCTAGTGCAATTGCAATTAGCTATGAAGACGCAACTGCAGGACCTAGAATCCTATTAAATAACACCAAGAAATACAAGACATTTGAATTTAAAGCTGGGGTTGTTGAAGGGGAGTACTACGACACAGAAATGATAGCTAAGATAGCGGCGATACCATCAAGAGATGAACTATTATCTAAGTTACTTGGATCATTCAAATCACCTTTATCTGCATTTGCAAGAGTTTCGAAAGCTATTGCTGACAAGCTAGAAGAAGAAGGCAAAGAAAAAGCGAGTGACATAGCAACAGGAGATTTTCTTGAAAAGAAAGAAGAGAAACCTGAAGTTAAAGAAGAAGCAAAAGTAGAAGAGAAACCTGAGGCAAAAGAAGAAACTAAGGGTGAGAAAAAAGTTGAGGCTAAAAAGGAAAAAACGGAACCAAAGAAGAAAGCTAAAGCTGTAAAGAAGACGGAATCTAAAGAAGCAAAGGCAGAACCAAAAAAAGAAAAAGCTGAGAAAAAAGTAAAAGCTAAAAAAGAAGAGAAGACAGAAGAAGAAAAACCGAAAAAAGCTACAAAGGCTAAAAAGACGAAAAAAGCTGCTGAAGATAAACCGGAAGAAAAAGCTGAGAAAAAAGCAAAAAAAGAAACCAAGGCAAAAAAAGAGAAGACAGAAGAATAAATAGAAACGAATAATTTATTAATGAATAATTGGAGGAAAAAATGGCGAAATTAACAATAGCTGAAATTATAGAAGCTGTAAAAGAACTCTCTGTTCTTGAATTAAATGAATTAGTAACTGCTGCTGAAGAAGAATTTGGTGTATCTGCTGCCGCAGGTGTAGCTGTTGTAGCTGCAGGTGGCGCTGCTCAAGGTGCTGCGGAAGAGAAAACAGAGTTTGATGTAGAACTTACATCAGCTGGTGCACAAAAGATTAAAGTAATCAAAGTAGTTAGAGCAATCACAGGACTTGGTCTAAAAGATGCGAAAGAAGCTGTAGACGGAGCACCTAAAGTTATTAAAGAAGGTCTAAGTAAAGAAGAGGCCGAGGATGTTAAAGCTCAGTTAGAAGAAGTGGGTGCTCAGGTAACACTAAAGTAATTTACTGAGAAAATACCCAAATTATGGGGCCGTGCTAAATCGCGATAATTTAGAGACTGTAACATAATCTGTGTAAAAACATCAACCATGAAAATAATAAAGTGTATTATCGAGCTATCAATCTTAGAAGATTGATAGCTCATTCTTTATAATGTCCCGATTTTTTTGTCTAAATGTCCATTTTTCAGTAACTTCAAGCATTATTTCGCATCCTTTTTTTTCTGTTGGTGCATGATATATAGCCCTAAAACTTTTGCAAAGGCTTTTTTAACTTCACCTTTTTTAAGAGTTATATCAAGTGTTGCTGATTTTAATTTTTATAATACCTTTAACATTTTTGCAAGAGTATTGCTATTTTATTATATGTTTCCAGCTAGCATTGATCTTCTTCTGTTGTATCAAGATTGTAATTAGATAATTTTTCCATAGTTATACGAATTAAATTCATCGGTTTTAATATTACACGATTTATAACAAAAACAACAACTAGAATACCGATTAAAAATGATATGGCTATTACTGTAGGGAACTAGGTTAATGGAGATTCCCTTTTATATTGACTTTTTATAATAATCGTGATATTCTTCGAATATAAAGAAAACGTTTTCAATGATTTTTTTCTATACACTTCAGGCTGTTCTTTAGGTTTTATGTAGTAGATTTGACGCTTGTCATTGACAAGCTTGTTATAAATGGAGAACTAGATATGAATGAGCTTTTTTCGGTATTTGGACAAATGAATTTAGATATTCTATATTACGGCATTGACTCTCTGCCTAAACCCGGAGAAGAAGTGTTTGCGAGAGGTTTTGATATACAGCTTGGTGGCGGACCTATGCTATACCCTATCATCCTAAAAAGATTGGGGATAAAGTCCCGACTAGGGACTTTCATAGGCAAGGACACAGCAGGCTGGATTGCAAAAAAATTGCTAGAAGAAAATGACTTTTATGAGTACACGGATTTTTATCATGGAGAAGATGGGGGACCTGTAGTAGTGACTAGCGTACTATCACATGATAAGGACAGAAGTTTTATATGTTACAACGAAGAATACAAAGAGGCGTTATTGACAGATGAAGAAGTTTATAATTTTTTGAAAGACTCTAAGGCTACCTTCACCCCACACGGTAAGCTAGAAGTAATCAAAAAATTGCATCAAGATGGTGTAAAGTTGATATTTGATACAGGTTGGTATGATGACCTTAGTCTAGAAAAGTACAAAGAGACACTACCGTATGTAGATATTTTCACACCAAACGACAAAGAAGCGTTGAAGATGACTGCTTGTAGCAATATAAAAGACGCTTGCAAAAAACTTGCCGAGTTTGTAAAGCATCCTATTATCAGCTTAGGCGAAGAAGGTTGTATCACTTACATAGATGATAAGCTCATACATGTACCCTTACCTAAAAAGTTTAATGCGGTAGACACTACTGGAGCAGGAGATAACTTTTTGGCGGGGATTATATATGGGCAGTTGTGTGATTGGGATATTACGAAGTCGATGCAAATGGGTAATACTTTGGGCGGATATTCGACTACTGAACTTGGTTGCTATAAAGCTAAGATATCATTAGACGAGGCATTATCCATAATGAAACTATATTAGAACTTAAAGCTAAACGAGGCTCTAGTTTAAGATGATGTAACCATATCAACCCATGCAAAAACAACAAATACGGAGGTATTAAAATGAAAAGAAAAATGCTAGCCATTTTTATGGGTATTGTTTTAACACTATCTTTTGCATCTTGCGGACAAAAAGATACGGAATCTACAGGTGACAACGGTAAGGAAGTAGAAAAAAGTAATTCTGCATCTGATAAAAAGTCTGAAAGTCCTGCCAAAAAGTCAGAAATAGTCTTGGGTATCTGGGATGAAAATCAAAAAGATGTTATTCAAGAAGTAGTAGATGAGTTTAATGAGCAGAGTGATATAGCTCATGCTACTATCCAGCTTATCCCTTGGTCTAACTACTGGACTAAAATAGACGCAGCAGCTAATGCAGGGGAAGCACCAGATGTATTTTGGATGAATGTATATCTACCTAAATATGTCAATGGTGATGTTATCCTACCATTAGATGACTATATCAAAAGAGACAATATAGATATGAGTGCATACGTAAAAGCTATCACAGATATGTATAATTATCAAGGCAAGCAATACGGTATGCCAAAAGGTCTAGACTCTGTAGCAGTAGCCTACAACAAGGAAATTTTTGACAAATACGAAGTAGAATATCCTAAAGAAGGATGGACTTGGGATGATATGAGAGCTGCAGCGACTAAGCTAAGAGATGCTATGAAGGCTGCTAATTCTAGAGAATACCCAATACTAATGGAACTAGACTCTCAACCATCACACTTTAACTTTGTATACCAAACAGGTGGATTCGTAATAAATGATGACTATACTAAGTCGGGATATGATAAACCAGAAACAGTAGAAGCATATCAAAATGTTGTAGACTTATTTAATGACGAATTACTAGCACCATATACAGTACTTTCAGAAACAAAAGGTACAGACTTATTCCTATCTGGAAAAGGAGCTATGCTATATGTTGGCTCTTGGAAAGCGAAAACATTCGAGGAGTCCACATTAGGAAAAGCGGGCAATATAGGACTCGTAAATATGCCTAAACAGAGTGTTTCTAACACTTCTGTACTAGGTGGACTAAGCTACACTATCTACAAGCACACTGCTAATCCAGACGCAGCTTGGGAGTTAGTGAAATTTATGACAGGTGAAGAAGGTAATAGGATACAAGCTGAAGGAGGTATAGATATACCAGCACTAAAATCACAACAGGATAAATATCTAGGAAACTTCAAAAATATCGATCCTAGCACATTCTTCAAGGCTGCTGAAAATGCAGTAGGATATCCTGCTGGTCCTGATATGGTCACATGGCACGGACCATTGAATGATGAAGTAGCTAGAATATTCGCGCAAGAAATAAGCGCCAAGGAGGGCTGCGACAATATCTATAAAGAAATGCAAGAAGTAATAGATTCAAATAAATAATAATTAAAACTTGGAAGATAGCCTGCTAGTCATATGGATGACCAGCAGGCTATCCCTAGTAGTTTCGGTTTTATGGAGAGATTACATAAAGTAGGTGTATAATGAAGAAAAGCAAAGCTATGTCAAAAATGAAAAGAGATGAAATCGTATGGGCGTATATTTTTCTATTGCCATTGTTATTAGGTCTAGGGGTATTTTATTTCTTTGCATTCTTTCAAAATGTATATTATAGCTTTACCAATCTAAGCTCATTTGGCAAACCAGATTTTGTTGCATTTAAGAATTATGCAAGACTTTTTAAAGACCCCAAATTTTACTTGGCTTTAAAAAATACTCTTAAATATGTAATATATGGAGTACCATCGGTGGTTATTTTATCCATCATATCAGCTGCACTAGTCAATGTGAAGATAAAGGGACAGATATTTTTTAGGACTGCGTTATTTATACCGGCAGTTACTATGCCAGCGTCTATAGGGCTACTTTGGAGATGGTTGTTTAACTATGAGTTCGGGATAATCAACTATATATTAGACAAGGTAGGCATAAAACCTATAGCATGGTTATCTGATACTAAAGTAGTATTATTTTCTATTAGCATAGTGCTAGTTTGGAGTATGATAGCTACTAATATGATAATAATGTTGGCAGGCTTGCAAGGTATATCTAGGACATATTATGAAGCCGCTATGATAGATGGTGCAAATAGATTGCAGGTATTTTTTAAAGTGACATTACCACTACTGTCGCCGACTATATTCTTTGTTACTGTAATGGCGACCATCGGTATATTCCAAGTATTTGATTTTATATTCCTTATGATACAGCCTACTGCATTATCTATGCAGTATAGTATGTCACTCGTGTATTACTTCTACGACAAAGCGTTTATCTCATTTGAAAAAGGCTACGCAGCAGCTATATCCATGGTGCTATTTGTGATAATACTAATAGTAACAATCACTCAAATGAAATTGCAAAAACGCTGGGTGCATTATGATGAATAGGAGCATCTTATGAAAAAGAAGAATTTACTTATATATATAGCTTTGATAATCGGTGTGATAGTCACAATAGGACCGTTTATATGGATGTTTTTGACGTCTATCAAGACATATGAAGAAGCCATACGCATACCGCCTATTATTTTTCCTAAGGTAGTACAATGGAAAAACTATGCCATAATAATGGATAAGTTTCCGTTTCCTAGATTGTACTTGAATACATTTTTGGTAGTAGTAGGTATGGTAGTAGGACAAATCATAGTGTCATCTATGGCAGCATATGCCTTTGCTAGACTAGAGTTTCCGGGTAAAAACATACAATTTATCATTGTATTATCACTACTTATGATACCGGGTCAGATATTTTTGATACCACATTATAATATCATGACATGGATAAAGCAGACTAATACTATACTAGCTTTGATACTACCGGGACTATTTAATGTATTTGGAGTGTTCTTGCTTAGACAGTTCTTTATGGGTATTCCCAAAGAGCTAGATGAAGCAGCCAAGATAGATGGCTGTAACCAATTCCAGATATACATTCGCATAATTATGCCATTAGCTAAGCCGGGACTTATCTCTTTGGCTATACTGACATCGCTATCTGCGTGGAAGTCACTCATGTGGCCAATCATCGTAAATAGAGATATGGAAAAGATGACCCTATCAGCGGGACTAGCCTTTTTGATAGGTGAGCATACAACATACTATGAGCAGGTAATGGCTGGTGGATTTATCTCGATACTACCTATGATAGTTATATTCATATTCTTCCAAAAACACATAGTAGAAGGAATAGCTACATCAGGTATGAAGCGATAAAAAGATAAAAAAGATAAAATAAAGGTTTATAGCTTGCCCTTACCAAGCTAAGTATTATATTTATAGAAGGAGAAACTATGTTAGATTTTTTATTTGTTGGGGCGCATCCAGATGATGAAGGGAGCGTAACAGGCATTTTGATAAAAGCCAAAAAAGAAGGCAAAAAAACTGGAATAGTAACCTTTACCAAGGGTGAATCAGGTGGATTTGCTAGCAAAGAAACTAGGGCGAATGAGCTAAAAAACGCAGCTAAGATGATGGAATTAGACTATTTACGCAACCTAGACTTTCCTGATGCTGCAGTAGAAGTCTCTGACGAAGCGGTAGATGCACTGATAAAGATATTGGTAGAAACTAAGCCAGAAGTAGTGCTTACAATACATCCCGATGACTATCATCCAGACCACCGTGCTGTATCTCTGATAGTGGATAAGGCTGTGTTTAGGGCAGGGCTTAAAAAGAATGCAGGAGCTGAAACATGGCATCCAAAACAGGTGCTATATGTTTCACTAGATAGAAGGACTAACGCCAGTCGTCCAAATCTAATAATAGATATCACTGATGTAGCAGAACAAAAATATAAGGCTATAAGTCAGCACGAATCTCAAGAGGTAAATCAGTGGTTTGAGACAGATTCTCTATCAATGGGTAGTCTTGGTGGATTTAAGTATGGAGAAGGACTTTATATAAGACAACCACTTAGACTTGACAAAGTTTCTCATTTGATTAACTATAATAAGATAGGTAGGTAGACATAGCCATTCTACCTATTTGTTAATAAATCGTCTAAACAAATGGAGGTATAAGGATGAGCCCTAATATAAAGGATGTAGCCAAAAAAGCCGGTGTATCTATATCATCAGTATCTAGAGTGGTGAACGGATATGAGCATGTCAGCGAAGCGATTAAAGGAAAGGTAGAACTAGCCATATCAGAGCTTAATTATCATCCTAATAGGGCAGCTAGAAGTTTGGTATCTTCTAAGTCTGGCTTGATAGGGGTGCTAGTACCAGATTTGACTTATCGCTATTATGCTAAGATGATTAGTTCTATAGAAGATGTAGCTACCAAGAATAATTACAGCATAATCGTATGTAATATCAAGGAGAATCTAGATAAAGAAAAAAGATACATAGGTATGTTAACGGAATTTAGTGTAGATGGAATCATCCTTATGCACGAAAAAATCAACGCAGACACTAAGACGCAGTTGCAAAATCTAGATGTGCCAGTGGTACTAGCTAGTGTATGTATAAAAGACTTGGACTTTCCTAATGTGAATATAGATGATTGTAAGGCGGCGTATGATGCTACCAAATATTTGATAGATTTAGGACATGAAAATATAGCTATGATTACTGGTGACCTAAGAGATATCACAGCTGGTCGTAGTAGGCTAGAGGGATATAAAAAGGCGCTAAAAGAGAGAGGTATACCTTACCAAGCCAATATAATAGGTGAGGGAGATTTTACTGTTGCGAGTGGATATAGTCTTATGAAATCATTTTTGGTACTGAAGGATAGACCGACTGCTTTGTTTGCAGCTAGTGACGCCATGGCTATAGGGGCTATGAACTGTGCCATAGACTTAGGCTATAATATTCCAGAGGATATCTCGTTTATAGGTTTTGATAATGTAGATATAGCAGAAATAATACGC
>PDWI01002732.1_pt1 | contig 49578 bp, 49 predicted proteins | sample 1430891 | NCBI WGS metagenome assembly PDWI01 (sample SAMN01162508, study PRJNA174530) | Oral metagenome, whole genome shotgun sequencing project. | biome: Marine environment; feature: Marine mammal; material: Swab sample of the gingival sulcus; isolation source: swab sample of gingival sulcus...
GTGTCGTCGTCCAGCGTCTGAAAATCGATGACGATACACTCTGGCGTGCCGATTTCGTCTTGGCGCCGATAGCGTTTGCCGATATTGCCGTTGTCGTCCCACATGACGCGGCCCGGAGCTACGCGGCTCAGCGCCTGGTACACCGCGCGGGCTTTTTCGACCAGCTCGGGCTTGTTTTTGAGCAGCGGCGAAACAGCATAGCGAGCAGGCGCGAGATGCTCTGGCAACGCGAGATAGATGCGCGTTTCATCGTTTTGTGTATCCTCGCGGTAAGCGCTGACTAGCACCGCCATGAGCGCGCGTTCGACGCCAAAACTCGGCTCGATAACGTGCGGTACGAAACGCTCGTTGGTGCCTTTTGTCTGGTATTCCATGCTTTTTTTGCTGACGCGCTGGATATTTGCGAGATCAAAGTCAGTGCGATACGCCAGCCCCATCAGCTCTTCGCGGCCGATCGGGTAGTCGAACTCAAAGTCAATCGTCCGTTTGGAATAATGCGCCCGATCCTCGGCCGGCACCTCTAGCTCATGCACGCGCTCAGGCGGCAGGCCGAGCGCGCCAAAAAAGCGCTTGCACTCGCCCACCCAGTGCTCGAAACTGTCCTGCCATTTGTCCGGATGTACAAAATACTCGATCTCCATCTGCTCGAACTCGCGCGACCGAAAGACAAAATCGCGCGGACTGATTTCGTTGCGAAACGCCTTGCCCTGCTGCGCCATACCAAACGGCAGGTCGGGATAGAATGTATCGACGACGTTTTTGAAATTGGTGAAAATACCCTGGGCGGTCTCTGGTCGCAGGTAGCTGATAGATGACTCGTCGGTGACTGGCCCGACATTGGTGCGAAACATCATATTGAACAGCTTGGCTTCGCCAAATGTGCCAGTCTGTCCGCACGTCGGGCATGTGTCTGGGTCGTCGAGTTTGTCGGCGCGAAATCGCCCTTTGCACTGGCTGCATTCGACCAGCGGATCGGTAAATGTATCGGTATGTCCGCTCGCCTGCCAGACTTTTTGGTTCATCAAAATAGCCGCATCGACGCCGTATATGTCATCGCGCTCGTCGACAAACATCCGCCACCATAGCTGCATAATATTACGTTTGAGCGCCACACCGAGCGGTCCATAATCCCACGTGCCGCTCAGGCCGCCATAGACGTCGCTCCCCTGAAAAATAAATCCTCGCCGCTTACATAGCGACACAATATCATCTAACTGCACTTCGTTTTTTTGCTCGTTCATATACGCTGCAGTATACCACAATCATCCCTGTATGAGCTGGTCGAGCGGCGGCGCTCAGGTTTCATGAAAATACGACCACTCGATGGCTCAAAAAGATTAGCACAGAATTTGAAAGCGAAGAGTAACCACCACTTTCGTAAACTTATCACAACAAGAAAACACCCCTTACGGGGTGCTTTCTGCTAGCTTGCTTCAGTTAGTGTAAATGTCGCTTCTGTTCTTATCGCTGCTGCGGTATTCGTGCTTGTTCAAGGAGGTCAATCACCTTTTTTGCCTCTTTCTCTGATACGAAGCCATCTTCTCCATCTTCTTTCGACCCAATAACTATTCTCCCCAGTGAGTGTCCAGCAGGGCCACCTACTCGTGAAGTTTTTTTCATCTGAAGACCATCTGGAGATTTAACAATAGAGTAGTTGGTTATCAACCGTTCACCATATACATCACCTAGCCATGTTGCGCGAGTTATTCCCGCTATACACCCTTGATCATCTCCAGAAACACCGTCACGAGAACAATGCACGCCAATAGTCCCCTTATTGATATCATCAAGTCGAAGCGTCCTACCAACTCCTAAGATAGACTCACCCCCCCAGAGGACTTCTCAGTTACCAGGCCAAGCAACGCTTGCACTGTTTCTTCTGTCGGCGGCTGCATAGCTTCTGGGTCGACAGCAACTTCAGGTTGCGGCTGGTGACCTGGATTGGATGGGTCAGGTTGTTTTTTAACTAGAAAATCATAATCATAAGGCATGCTAGTAGCCCCATCGTCAAGCCAAAGCGTTCTACCAGCTTCTGAGCTAGCATGATCCCCAGAGGACAAACCAAGTAACTCCCACGTCATTGTTTGCGCGACTTGCGTGAGCGATTGCAGAACTTCTTGCCTGCAGGCGGCAGCTTTAGGGTCGGGGGACAAGTACGGCTGGTGACCTGGATTGGCTGGATTGGATGGATTGGGTCGTTCTTGTGATGTCATGGCTAGAATGATAGCATAAAGATTTCGTAATGTCAATACCCATCAGAGCAGAAGTATCCACCCACCATACATCTTGGACACATTTCACTAAACTAGAAAGGAATAGAAGAGAGACAATATAGAAAGATGACAGACAGTCTATTCAGCGGCTCCTTCTCCTGCGGTGTCCATATACACTCTCGCACCGCGAGAAATCGCACTATCACGCATAAGGAAAGTACCAAGGACGTCGAGTCGTGTCGTTTCCAGACAACTGCTCCTGCACGACCTTGTCATACGTAAACTCGCGCATCCCAGCACACCCAAGCTCAGAGCCAATGCCACTATCTTTAACCACAGACCAAGGGCACGGCGCAAACGACTGCAGAGGCTCATTAACCCAAACCATGCCAGTGTCACTACGCCGAGTGACATATTCGGCAAAACTCGCGTCATCCGTCCATACAGATAGCCCAAGGCCGTAATTCGTGCTATTGGCACCGGCAATTGCCTCGTCAATGTTTTCAAACGCAACGAGCTCAACAACGGGTCCAAACACATTTTCTGTCGCCAGCCTAGCATTCTTCGGTACGTCGCAAAGAACCGTCGGCTGGAAAAAGAAACCTTCCATATCCAGCATTGAGCTGCCACCGCATAGTACCTTGGCGCCCTTGTCTACGGCATCCTGAACAATTGAGCTCACAATCTCGAACTGACGCTCATTCGCGATTGGTCCCATATCAACGCCGCCGCTCCAACCAGCACCCACGCGAAGAGCTTTGCTCTGCGCCACAACCCGAGGAACCAGTTCATCCCACAACGCGCTAGGGATAAACACCCTCTCGACGGAACTACACCATTGACCGCAGTTCGAAAAGGCTCCATACACAATCCCAGCTGCCACCAAATCCAAGTTACTGACCGAGGGATCAACAATCAAAGAATCCTTCCCAGAAAGCTCCAACACAGCTTTTCGCAGACGCCGCCCGCAATCCTGGGCTACTTTTCGACCCGCAACGACGGATCCAGTAAAAGCCACTACGTCTACATCGCTGTTTACCAGCAACTCGCCTGTGGCGCCATCTCCGACGACCGTCTGGACAACACCCTCAGGAAAACCTGCCTGATCAAACGCAGCCTGCAAAGCCAAACCACTCTCCGGCGTATATTCCGAAGGCTTAATAATGACACAACAACCGGCCGACAATGCCGGCGCCACAGCCCACACAACCTGCTGGACTGGAGCATTCCAGGGCTTGACCACCGCAACCACTCCGCGGGGTTCCCGAAGAATTCGCGCACGCTTCTCTGGAAGAGTCAGTCCGGTGAGGTCTAAATCTTCCGGCGCAAGAAACTCCGCAGCGTGGTCGGCAAAATACCGGAAAAACACCGCCGACTTAGTCACCTCAGGAACCGATTCGCCGCGAACTCGCCCCATTTCGCGAGTGATCACCTCTGCGATAGCCTCAGCCTCGCCCTCCAAGTAATCCGCCACTTTATGAAGAAGCTGCGCACGTCTCTCGAACCCCAACATTTTCCATTCAGGAAACGCCCGACGCGCTGACTGCACCGCCTCGGCTACGTCGTCTTTTCCGGCCGCTACGAAACGTCCAGTCACTTCCTTCGTTGCTGGGTTGACTACGCTGAAATCTCTCTTCACATCTTCCTCCAAACCTTTGGCACTGCTTGCCCTGAAGCTAGCTTACCACGATGAACTCCACCCCGAAAGCAAGCACGGCCATCACGATGCACTGAACCGCAAGACCTAGAAGAACCAGAAAACAGTCTTCTAACAGTAGTGAAAAAGTGTGATTTTGGTTTTGTATTCGATATGTGTCAACGCTAGCGGATGATTCGTCCGCCGTCGACGATCAGTGTTTGGCCGGTCACAAAGTCTGAGTCGCTAGAGGCAAAAAACAAAATGACCTTTGCGACATCCTCTGGCGTCGCCAGTCTGCCCATGGGCGTACTCTGCGCCAGTTTGTCGGCAGTTTCTTTGCTGTAGTTACTCGTAAATAATTCCGTTTCGACCGGGCCGGGCGCCACCGAATTGATCGTAATATTGTACGGGCCAAATTCAGGCGCCAGCGTCTTCATCAGCGCATCGACACCCGCTTTTGATGCCGCATAAGGCGCACTAGTCAAACTACCGACAATCGAGGAGATAGACGAAACATTGACCACTTTTCCAGCACGCTGTTCTTTCATAGGTTTGCTCACAGCCTTGATGCAGTTGTAAGTTCCCCGCAGATTGGTTTCCATGTTTTTGTCCCACGCGTCTGGAGTCGTTTCGTCGAACGGCTGCGGGATCAAAATGCCGGCGTTGTTAACGAGAATATCGATTCGGCCGAAGTCTTCGATGATTTTTTGCATCATCGCGGCAACATCATCGCCATCGGCCACGTCGCACTGCATCGCGACAGCCTCGCCGCCACGCTCTTTGATTTCGTCCACGACAGCATGCGCCGCTTTTTCAGAAGAATGATAATTGACGACGACCGTGGCGCCTTCTTGCGCGAGCAGGCGCGCAGTGGCTCTGCCGATGCCTTTGCCCGCGCCAGTAACTAGGGCTATTTTGTTGGTTAGTTTCATGCGACCTCCCTCGATGTTGGCAATGTTTGACGATTGGTTATTATACCGCGCAGCACCTACCGTACGCAAAGAAGCCCACGAGCCGAGGAAGCCGCGCCGTCTTGTTCAAAATCGGAGTTAAATCGGATTTAACTCGGAGTTAACTCCGATTTCGAACTGCGCACAAACACAACTACCTCTCCTACGGGTTTGCAAAGCCGAGTATTTACGCGGTGCAATCCAGACTGACCCAACGCGAACGGTGCATAACTATTCGCGATCCACTCGGCAGGAAGTATACTTAGGGCATGAGCAAGATTTACTACGGCCACTCCTGGAACACAATGCTAAAGAAAGTTCGCGAACCCATTTCCGAACACGAGGCACGCCTGCGCTTCGAGCAGGGCCCGTGGTTTACCGTCGTTAGCCTGTCCGAGCCTTCGTCGCCAGCTCCCGATTTCGCGATCGAGCTGCTGCCTCAGTTTGAGTTTGCCCGCGTGATTTTCTACACCGATGCAGGCTCGATAGCCAGAATCCACGATTTTGAGCCGCACGACGGTCAGCTCTTCATGGTTTCATCAACGACTTACACATACCCCGACGACTCCTACTATGGGCAAAGCAAGGCAAATGTGGTCGTAACTATCATGTATTCGCCCGACGGCAAAGCCACCTTGACCAAGGACGATGTGAGCAATCCGCAAGTGACCCAGGAAACGCGGACCGATGTAGATGTTTCTGCGAACTGGGAGCCGATTCCTGAGTTTGGTGATTGGGATGGTCTCGCACGGTGTGATCGCTGGCGGGAGTAAGGTCAACCACCGAGCGCGCAAAACCGCCATTACTGAACCCAGAAAACAGCCTCCCTAGCAACGTCAGTAGTGCTAATCGCAGTGCGCTTAGCGCGCGTCTTTTTTGGCCAACAACTTGCGCCATTTTCTCTGGCGGTGGGCGTAGAATAGCGTTGCCCACGCGTAGACAAACGGCGTTTTCCAGCCAGCGAATAGTTCGATTCTGTCGGTGTAGCTCGTTCTGTCGCCATCAAGTTCACGAAGGATGATTTCGTGATTCCAGACCGGTACGTGGCGGTTGCTCTCGTTGGTATATATTCTGTTCGGATCAAACGCAACCACGCGTATAGTGTGCTGGCCAAATGGTATGATGCCAAATAATTTGGCTCGAAATACAAACGTTTCGCCCGCCCGCCACCGCAAGTCATCCGCTGCATCCACCGGCGCAAAATAGATGTACGGCGCGGCTATGTATTGCAGCGTCCTCAGCTCCCCGAGCAGCGCAAACACACAGCTCTTTGGCGCCGGCAAGACTGTGCTTCGCTCGACTAGCTTACTGACTCGGCTCATTTTTCCCTGTTTTTCTAGCGGAGATTAGGTTTGGCGTATCGTTTTCGTGTTCCGCTTCATTTTGTCGTTCGACTTGGTATAGAAACAGCGGAAGCCCCGCCGACACGCCAATGACCAGCGTGGCGATTATCGGTAAAACGTAGTGCTGAACGTCTTTTTTACGCTGCATGATATAAATACACAGCACGATAATCGATATCGCCACATCATAGACAAAAAACCGGCTCATCCTACTGGCAAACATCTGCTCAGCCATCAACGAGACGTCAAAACCGTTTGCCGCGATGAAGCCGCCAAATTCCCAGTAGGGAAAAATCGTCCCGATGAGAAAGAGTAGTAGATAGAGATGTGTTCGCTTCATTGTTTTGTACAACCCACCATAAGGTTCAGTTTTCATTATAGCGGATACGAATGTTAGGGTCTAAAATCCAGAAAGAAACCCTCTGGCGGTAGCGAAAAGTACGAGCCGAGCCAACGGCTCGCCGACGAAAGAGAGCTATGAAGCCTTTAAGTGCATCTGTTGCAATGTTTTCATGAGTGGCAAAAGCTTTCGCGAATACTGTTCGTAGGCTTGGACGCGACTCAGCGTACGAGGAGTGTACTGCGCAAACAATAACCGCAAGAACTTGATCGTCCCCGTATCAAACGACCCGTCATCTCGCAGGCAAAATGCCGCCGCCTCGTAGTCAAACTCGTAGCGTTTGTTTGCCTGCAGTTTTGCGCCTGCTGTATTGGTTTGCATATTTGGCGTGTGGCCGGCAAGACGAATGAGTTGGGCGCGAAACCAAAGTCCCACGCAATCCGCCGACACATCGTAGTCGTCAAGCGCAGCAAATGCATGTTCGAGCAAGTCATAATACGCTCGTTCGAGCGCATCTTCTGTCACTCGATGGAGCAAAGCTATGAGCTCGTACCCAAGCATAGTGCGATTTATGTCTCGCACGATGCCTTCGTAGTGCCGCACCAGGCGCGACGAAACCAGCGTACTCACACTGCCCCGCCCTGGCAAATACGTAATTTCACTGGTGCTAAAAAGTTCTATACCGCCCGCCAGCTTGCTTTTTACCTTGCGCACCCCTTTTGCCATAAGACTCAACTTTCCAACGTCTGGCGTCAAAACCGTAATAATACGGTCGGCTTCGCCATAATTCACTCGGGTGAGCACGATTGCCGTAGTGCGTTTTTGCTTCATGCGCGCGACCGCTCCGTCTGCGCGACAGCTTCGCAAAGCTGCCTTATGCAAACATGCGACTTGACGAAAACGGTGTGCACATCGAGATCGCGCTGGAGCGCTTCGTTTGCACCGGCATGAGGATTGAGATATGAAACAAGCAGTATAACTGGTATATCACGCCACTCGCTGTAGCTCCGAAACTCATACAAAAACTCAATACCATTGTGCCGCGCCATGTCATACGCCAAAACGACCGCGTCAGGCTGTGTTCTGTCGGCCTCGCCGACCGCTTGCTGCGCAGTGCGCACGCAAACGGTACTGTGACCGTCTTCCTGCAAGCCCGCCGCATACGTTTTGGCGAGCACAACATCTGGTTCAACGACGAGTACATGCATAGCTACACCAACTGTAACTGCCGACAACGAGGCAACGTCGCCGCCAAGCCCGACGCATTATGATACCGCGCAACATGAAGCGTACTGGCAACCGCCGAAAGCAGACCATCAGCAATAAACACACCTGTCGCTGGACCGCTCACCAGCTCGCCATAAGGCTGTTGCGTCCAGCCGCCGAGCTGACGCGCACGGCGCAACGCTTGAGTAGTCAGTTGCATGCGCTGGCTATACCAGCCCGTCACTACGCCGTATCTACTTCGGTGAGCGCCCAGTCGAACGACTTGGTTTTCTTCACCGCTTTCGGATTGCGCAGCAATAAAAACCTGCCCCAAGCTCAGTAGCGCCGACTGCATAATAGCCCTGTCTGTAATAACTGGCTCAAGCCGAGCGGGTACATCTACTTCAAGCGAAACGTGTAGCTGTTTTGCATACGGCTGAAGCAACTGCAACGTCTCTGGAAGCACGCTCGTCAGGGCAACTGGTTCCAGCTCTGGCTCAGCCGTGCCGCCATGCAGCCGCATCATCAGCGTATAGCTTTCGAGTAATTGCAACGACGCGCGGCTAATGTCTTGCACCGCCTGCCACCGCTCACTCTGGCTGTCGGTCGGCATACCGCCCGCCTGCTCACTCAACAGCGCCAGCTGTAACATGGCATGATTAACACCCTCAGCCAAACTCACAAAGAGTTTTTCCTGTTCGTTAAAAGCTTTGGACTGCCGACTTTTCCCCTGCACTGCTACCCTCTCGCTGTACAAACTACTGAGTAGTAGTATAGCCGAGGAGCTGGCGCGTGGATATTGTGAAAATTATGGCGAGAAGCTCGCGTTTGGCAAAATAATCTTGCTGAAGTCCGCATTAAACTGATTCGACTCTATCCAAAGTTTCAGCGTCTTGTCTCGCACCGGAAGCACCACCATGCTACCCTGTTTTGTTGGTGTCAACTGACCGTCAATCCGCACACCAACTTGCGTCGGTGTTTTTGGCAGTGCGTAGGGAGTTACTGTCACTTTCCCCTGTTTTTGCAGCCCTTTAAACTGAGCCATTGTTTGACTGTATGAAGTCGACACAATCTGTGCGCGAAGCGCAAAAACCGACTTTCGGTCGGTTGCCGACGGTACGTAGTCGGGGTTAAAGTACGCGTCGAGCGGCTGCCCTGATTTCGTTACGATATATGCGCTCCACGTTTTGGGATAGCTAATAGTTACGCTGCCGTACGTTTCTGGTCCGACGTATGTTTTCAGCGGCCGTTTGGCTGCCTCTGCGTAGTCTGCCGCGTCTTTCGCCTGCACTTCTTTCGTATTTTGCGCAACTGCGGCTTTAATTTTTTCGGCAACATTGTTTTTATAATCTTGACGACCCAAAAACGCCCATATACCAAACCCGAGCGCCGCAACCAAAAAAACGCTCAGCAAAACCACCGTCACAAGAACTACGGTTGATCCCTGTTCATTTTTTGTATACTTCATACCGCTCATGGTAGCGCATTTTCCACCCCTAACGCAAGCAAATCCGAGCTGCCGCAAGAGCACACCCTCTGACGCTTTGCCGCAAGCGTACCAAAACCAAGAGAAAGACCTGCCAAGAAACTGGACCGCCGAAAAAGCAAACCACCAGGAAAATGCACAACCGCGTGCGCATATGGATCGGCGCCTTCGCCTCACCTCAGTACCGGTAGAGGAAAACGGCATTTTTCTCGGCAGCAACAGCTTTTCCTGGCACCGTAAACGCCACACTCACGAGCGGTTTTTTGTAAACCTTCATGCGTTCATCAAGCCGCTGCATGTACTTGTCCAAGAGAAAAACGAAAACACCGTCGGCTGGCGGCCACGGCGTACGCCAAAAGTTTGCCCAACGTACCGTCACCATGCTGCGGTATTTGCGCGTTTTCCAAAGCGCCACGAGCACAAGCACGGGATTGATTTCAAAACCGATAGCTTTATACCCTTCCCGCGCAGCGGCCAGCAGCACCTTGCCGTCTCCGCAGCCAAGCTCTAGGACCGTCTGCCCTGGCTTCAGACGCAGCAGTGCAAACGCGGCCTGTACCTGCGGCGACATAGTTGGCAGGTACGGAGCACCAAAAAACACCACCGCACCGAACAGCAACAACACAAACCCTCCAGCCCAAACAAGCCATTCCACCTACGCGTCCTGCAACTGTTTTTTTACTTCGTTTTCAGCGTGCTTCAAATAGTCTTCAATATCTGCTACGAGCGCCTTGCCCGCCGCGTGCAGCTGCAAAGCCTTATCAAGCGGAACGTCTTCGCCCTGAAGTTGTGCGAGAATCCGCTCCAGTTCCTCTGTTTTTGCCGCATAGTCAAACTGTACAAATGTTTTACTCACTTTTTCCCTTTCTTCGTTGCGATTGATTTTACCTGAGACATAGCTTCTCCATCTGAAAACATTATCCGAACCTCTGAACCAGACTGTAGCTGCGCCGCCCGCGTAACGACCTGCGACCCCGCTCGCACCAGCGCATAACCTTGCCGAAGCGGCCTGCGAGGATCATATGCCGCTAGCAATTGCAGTGCGGTCTGCTGTTTCTGTCGAGCAACTACGGCAACATGCTGCAGCTCATCATCAAGCCGCCCAGCTAGCACTGCTAGTTCGTTTCGCTGCTGCGCGAGTATCTGAGCAAGGTGCTCGTCGAGCCATTTTCTACGAGTATACAAATGGCGAAGCTCCTCTTTGCGGTCTGACACAAGCACCTCCGCGGCATTACTCGGCGTGCTGGCGCGGCGGTCCGCCGCCAGCTCCGCAAGACAGGTGTCGACCTCATGGCCGATTGCTACCAAGGTCGGCGTACGGCTCGCCGCCACCGCTCGCACAACTCGTTCATCGTTCCACGCCGCCAAATCTTCAGCACTGCCGCCGCCCCGAACCAGCACTACCACTTCCGGCGGCTCGCTTGCTTCGTTTGCCTGTTTCAGCGCAGTGGCGATCTCACCAGGCGCTCGTTCACCCTGAACGAAAACATTGTAGTGCATAATCTGCAGACCGCCCCATCGCGCATGTATAATCTTCACAAAATCCGCATACGCCGCAGAGTCGCCCGCCGTTATCAGCGCAATTCGCCGCGGCACTTGCGGCAACGAACGTTTGCGCGCTGGGTCGAACAGACCTTCTTTTTCAAGCTTTGCCGCCAGCAAATCTGCCGCACGCTTGAGCGCCCCTTCGCCCACAGGCTGTATAGACTGCGCCTGAAAACTAAAGTTGTACAGCGGATGCAGCCGCGGCGAACCGCCCACCCGCACCACCATGCCGTCTTCAAGCGGCCCAGACAGCGCGTACACTGTCGCAAAACATTTGAGGCTGGCCGCCTCGTCCTTGAGATCAAAGTAGACCCATTTGTTTTTGCTAACTCGAAAATTACTCAGCTCTCCCTCAACCTCGACATAGGGATACGCGAAGTCCAGCGTTTGGTTCAGCGACGCGACAAAGTCGCTAACCGAAAAGCGAACCGAAACGACATCTTTCATAGTTTATTAGTATACCCGAATGTTCCAGGCAGCAGGTAGCTCCCAGCAAAATGTAAGCACGATATGTGACTACGTTTTTGCGTCAGGCGGACCTTTTTGCCGCAGATGTTCGTGGTAAAAATACGCACCTGGTATGATTTGGATCGAGATATTGAGTATGCGATACATGACCGTAACCGGCAGACTGAGACGCGACGGCACGCCAGTAGCCGTGAGCGTAAGAGTCATTAATCCCTCGTATATACCAACACCCCCTGGCAAAACACTAATGAGTCCGGCAAAGTTTGCTATAGCGTACGCCAAAATGACCGAACCCACATTCACAAGATCGCCAAACGCCATGTAGACAACGTATATGGTCATTACTTCCCAGAAATTTGCCAAAAGCGCCCACAGCATCGGTTTTTTCAGCCGACTCCAGTCGCTGCTCATCATGGTGTAGTTTTCGTTCAGGTCGTCGAACACACGGCGCACTTTGTCGATTTTGATCGCTTCGAGGTTCTTCGGCCGCACGAGCCGAATCAGCCGATTAAGCCAACTGCTGAGATACGTAAAAAAGCCGGAGATACGCCGTTTGCTACTAATAACGAAACCCATGCCCACCGTCAACATCACGACGACAGTCGCAATGGAACTCGCGAGCAGCAAAATGATACTGTTCATGTGCCCCTGCACCGCCAGTGCAAACACACCGAGCAAAATAAGCCCTTCAAAGCTGAGAAAATACATCACAAGCTTAAAAAGCTGCACCGCCGATGCCTTGGACCCTGTAATACTGTCGCCCTTCATGCGCGCCCCAAAGTACGATATGCCGCTCACGCCGCCGCTTGGAAACACCGTGTTTACGTAGTTGAGCGCCAGCGCGCTTTTGTACAGGTCTTTGTAGCGCAGCTTGTTGCCTACAATAGCAAAGAGGTCGCGGTACAACCGTGTCTGCGCGTCATAGTTCAACAGCTGCGTCAGCGGCATAAGCAGCAGCACCCAAGCGTTGATCTGAGACAAGTTTTCGAGCGTCTCTTTGAGCTGGCCGCGTATGGCAAAAACAAGCGCCAGCAAAGCCGCTACCGTCACAATGTTTAATAACAGTTTCCAATTTCGCCGAAAAAAGGACCGTTCCGCCATACCCTACATGCTATCATACAGTCTATGGACAAAGCAGTCAGTATTCTTGGGCGGCAGCCAGCGCTGGGGCTAGCGGAGCTGGAAAGTCTTTATGGCGCCGAGGTAGTTTCGGTAGTTGCGCCTGGCGTGACCGGACTTGCGCTCGATGCGCCAGAGGTGAACTTTGCGCGGCTCGGCGGTTCAACCCGACTAGCGACAGTGCTCGGCGAAGTTTCCAGCACAGATTTCAAACACGTCGAAAAATCGCTCATATCGTTCGTAAAATCCACCGCCTTTGCCCTACCCGACGAAGGCAAGTTTCACCTCGGCCTCTCTGCCTACGGTTTTACTATAACCCCCGCGAAGCTCAACGCGCTTGGTCTCACGCTAAAAAAAGTCATTCGCAAACGCCACAACGGTTCCGTGCGGCTCGTACCAAACAACGCAGCCGAGCTCAGCACCGCGCAAGTGTATCACAATCATTTGGCAAACGACCAAGGGGCGGAACTGCTACTCATCAAAACTACTGGCGAAAAAACTATCATTGCCCGCACTGTCGCTGTGCAAGATATCGACAGCTACACCTTGCGTGATCGCGGACGCCCTCAGCGCGACGCTCGCGTAGGCATGCTACCGCCGAAACTTGCGCAAATCATCGTCAATATGGCAACCGCGAGCCACAGGCCGCTTTCAGAAATCACCGTCCTCGACCCATTTTGCGGTACTGGCGTATTGCTCCAGGAAGCCTTGCTTATGGGCTGCCGAGCGTACGGCACTGACCTCGAACCGCGCATGATCGCATACAGCACCGCCAATCTCGACTGGTTATCGAAAACCTACGGCCTACAACCAGAACGTTACAAACTCTCCCAAGGCGATGCCACCAGCCATGAGTGGAACCTAGCAGACGACCAAACAGAAGCAAGCGGCCGCACGCATACCGCCAATCGCCGCCAACCGGCCTACACCGTTGCCTGCGAAACGTATCTGGGACGGCCGTTTACAGAAGCACCGGCGCGGGCAGTGCTTGAACAAACCGTCAGCGAGGTCAACACCATCGTCAAAAAGTTTCTCGCAAATATCCACCCGCAGCTCGCTCCTGGCACACGTCTTTGTCTCGCCGTTCCCGCTTGGTACACCGGAGCCAACTGGTCGGAAGCAACCAGTCAGAAGCAATCAGCCGACCGCCGCCTCCCGCCCGTCACCGCATTTCGCCGCCTTCCGCTACTAGAGCAACTGGGTAGCCTCGGTTTCAAACGCATCAATTTCCAGCATGCGCCCCAGGAACAGCTCATTTATTACCGCGAAGGCCAGCTTGTCGGGCGCGAGCTCGTGACATTGACGCGCGAGTAAGGTACACTGGTAGCCTTACTGTACGATACACTGGTTAACAGATACGAAACGTGTAGAGAAAAGTAGATAGCGAGAAGAGGAAGCAGCCGAACAAATCGGCGAAACCGCTGGCAGCACCAGCAACGACGAGGAAAAGCACAACATGCGTACAGCGTTACACAAAATGGTTCGACCCGCCGACTTGGTTGTCGCATTGTACATATTCGGCATCATGGCGGCTGAGCTTTTAGGCGCAAAAACTTTCGTTATCACGCAGCTTGGCGACTACACGCTACGCGCCAGCGTGGCAATTTTTCTGATGCCCCTGCTTTTTACGCTCACCGATGTCGTCACTGAGGTACGCGGCAAAGAACGCGCTCGCAGTATGGTCATATCTGGCCTCGCCGTGATTGTTCTGCTGGTGTTTTATACCGCACTCGCCACGTCGCTGCCGCCCTCAGCCCGCTCTGCGGGCAACGAAGCCGCCTACGACAGTGTGTTTCATAACTCCATCCGCATGTCTATTGCCAGTCTTATCGCCTTTACCTCCGCTGCATTCCTCGACATAGCCATCTTTGCAAAATTGCGCGAGCGCATGCACAAACGCGCCCTGTGGTTTCGTAACAATGTTTCCAATTTTATTTCGCAGTTTGTCGATTCGGCGGTGTTTTTGACAGCCGCTTTTTACGCGCTGAGCTACTCTGTCAGCAGTAACATTTCCTTCATTTGGAGTCTGTTGCTCCCCTATTGGTTGCTAAAATGCCTCATGTCGGCCCTAGCAACGCCGCTCGTTTACGCCGGCGTTCGCTTTTTGCGCACCGACAAGACGCGCGAGCGCACGCAGAACCGTTGACTTTCAGGGGTGGATTGCGCTATAATCAAGCGCAGATTGAGGTTAGATTGGTCTGCGCCTTTCTTCCTCTTTGTTAAAAACTTAAGCGTTTTTGCGCCGCCGCAACGGCTTTGCCGGTAGTAGCCGCAGCGCAAACTGCCGAGCAGCCCAGGCGAACCGTACAAATCTACGGCGAGCGAGGACTACTGCTGGCGGCACAGCAGCGCTGTCCGCAATGCGGCGGCGCAACAAGGAGCAGATATATGTCACATGTAAAAGCAGGTGGTACTTCCAAAAACACGAGAGATTCAGCCGGCCAGCGCCTCGGCGTTAAGCGCTTCGGCGGTCAAGCCGTCAAAAACGGCGATGTTATCGTTCGTCAGGTAGGCGCTACCAAACGCGCCGGCACCGGCACCACCATGAGCCGCAACTACACCATTCACGCTGCTAAAGACGGCACAGTCAAAATGCAGCGCCGCAAAGTCCGCACGTTCAGCGGCCGATCTGTCCGCCGCACCGAAGTCACCGTCGAATAAAGCACAGCCGCCACGTTTCACCCCTGCACGCCGCGACACTCAAAGCGCAAAACTACCCCTTGTGCAGATCAGCCTTGCGGGGAAATTATTGGTACATGCCGACCCTGAGCTTGTTTCTCAATCCCAGCAATTACCTTTGGATCCCACGCCCCAGGATTTTCTTTAAGAACCCCATAGAGCGATGCCTCTTCACCAGTGATCTCGCGACCGCCATTATAGGTCTCTGCCGTTACTAAATACGTTCCGTTCGTAGATGCTCTCCCTGCTTCATTTCCGTCTCGCACTACGATGTCACCTGTGCCACCCATTAAAGTTGGGTCGAAAGTGACAGAGCAATGCTCGCGAGAAACCTGCGGATCTCCGCCAAAATTTTCTCTAGTGAGGGTAACCTTCTTCGGCTCGATGACGCTGCTTGGACCTGGCTGCGTAAGCTCATCTCGCGACACCGTGTCAACTACAAATCCTGTGCCTATTGAGTCTTCACCTTCTGCTGAGGGTTTGTTATGGCCTAGACCCAAACGCACAAACGAAAAGCTTTCCGTATCATACCTTTCACTGTTGTATGGATCACGCGTCTTATTCTCGACTATAGCAATTACGCTACCCCCAGCACGTATAGCAGCACGAACAGCACTTAACGAACCATCTTTGCGCGGTTCACCCACTAGCATGGGCGAGACAGATATCTCAACCCCATGCTCAGATTCTATCCTTTCGCCGATATTCCAACCCCGAGAAGAGGACTCACCGAAAACAGCAGGAACAGCAACTTTTCCCAATTGATCAGCACCTCCGCCAGCCACTCCACCGTCGTGGGGTGCTTGATGTTCACGAAACAGTCGTTCATGCATAGCCATGATGTTACCTTTTCCTTACTTAGCTTATAGCGTTACATGTTTTTGCTTATTCACTCCTGCATATTAGCATAAGTTTTATTTTAAGTCAAGTGTGTGCTATCGCTTACAATACTGCTGTGCGCCTGTATGTACAGCGGTAGAGGCAGGTTGTGAATGCAATTATTTCGGTTGATTATGGCCACCACCTTGAGCGGGCTGCGACGAGCCTAAGCACACGCGCCCTAGCCGAGAGATCCGACCCTCTGGCGGCACCACGGGCGGAGTACCAGCCTCCGTCAAGCCTGTTTCTGTCGCTTCGGGCGTTCCCCTACCGCCGCCAGGTCTTATACCACGACCAATAACCCCGACCGGCTCGCGGTTCTGCAGCCGTTCCAGAGTTTCTGGCCAAGCTGCGGCAAAATCCCCAAATGCATCATCGTACGCACGCACAGCACCACGTCTCTGGAAAAAACCAGTGTCTGTAGCTGGCGGAACCGACGGACGCTTTTGCCATCCTTCGTGAGATTCGTGTGTAGTCATACACAAACATTAGCATAAACCTTATAAATAGTCAAACCGACCTACCCTGCTCACTATCCACCCACCATACACCTTGGACACATTTCATTAAACTAGAAAGGAGTGAAAGTGAGGCATCTCAAGATGACAGAAAAGCAACTGCTCGTGTACGACACACGGGTTTGTGCGGGGCGGTTTTGTGAAGTCGAGGGCTCGGCAGCGTCATTGCTGTCTGTAAAGTAACTTGTCGTTACTAATCTATTTTGTCGTAGTCTAGGTCGTCGTAGGGCGTCAATTGCGGTCCGTGGTAGTCAACAGACGACTCCTCAATCGGCTGATACAAGTCGACCCAAATGTTTTCGCCGCCGCAGGAGCGACTATCGATAAAGAACGGGTAGTCTTTTTGATCGGTCTGGTTCTTGATGGAAATTATCAGGTTGTCACCTTGACGGTAGGCTGATACTTTTGGTTGCTTGGCGTTTTTAAAGGCAATGTATTTTAGCTCGGCTCGAAATTTGCCTGACTCTGATGATAGGATATGCAGGCCGGATTTTGCGGATCCGCAACCAGTTGTCTCGATGTTTTTGATACCATCTAGGTCTTTTGGCAGGTCGATATTCACAACTTTTGTCAGGCGCTCTTTGTCGATGGAGAACTCATGTTTGGTCTGTACGCCAAACACAGCTATCGCTGGAATCGATAGCAGACCAACTATGAGCATAACTATACTGGCTATACCGACGGACTTTTTAACTTTCCAGGCAAAGGCCACCTGAGCCAGGAGCGCACTCAGAATAGTTAAGGCGACGCCGCCAGCTATCAGAGAAGCCACTAGCCCGCCAGCCCATTGCTGGGCCCCGAAACCTTCCATCCACTTGACCGAAGCTATACCCAAGACACCGCCGACCATGGTGGCGGTAAAAGCGCCGATCGATATCATAGCTAGTATGACGCCGACAGCGTTTCGGCTGATCTTGACTAAGATTTGGTTAGTTTTGCTGTCGGCTTTTTTGCTGTCGGAAAACTTTTTTAACGATTCGAGCGTGATCTCTTGGCCGCGCATGATGAGTTTATCGGCCGAAGTCTCTGCGGCCGGCACGATGATCCACAAGATTATATAGACCGGTAGTATCAAGCCTATACTGGCGATCAAGGCAAGGAAGGCAAATAATCGAACCCATATCGGATCAATCCCAAAATACGCCGCCAGACCAGAACAGACGCCGCCGATCATGGCATTGTCGCTATCGCGCATCAGGCGTTTTTTGGGCTTCTCGCTATCTAGCGTTTGATCTTTTGCGTCATCCACTTGGTCATCTGAGAAATCTTTTGGTTCGCCCATTTGCTGGCGGATGGCTTCGACGTCACTCATGGTGATGACACCGCCTGATTTGACTTTGCGCTCGGCCAGCAGCTCGGTGATGCGAGTTTCGATTTCGCACATGGCGTCGTCTTCGGCTTTCATGGTTTTCTGGATCGCCGACAGATACTTTTCGAGGCTAGTTTTGGCATCGAGCTCGATGTCGTAGGCGGTTTTGGCTAGGTGGACCCGAGTGATTTCTTTCATTTTTTGCTTCCTTTCTCGATTGATATTAGAGTCTTATGTAGTTGATTGACGTGGTTTTTGAGCTTGTCGGCTACCTGCTTGCCGTATGGTGTCAGCTGGTAGTACTTTCGTGGCGGTCCTTGGCCACTTTCTTGCCATTTGTGCTCGAGCAAGCCGTCTTTTTGCAGGCGGTTTAGCAGCGGATAGATCGTACCCTCGACGACGACTAGTTTTGAAGCGCGCAAAGTTTTTAGGATACCACTAGTGTATTTGGGTTTATCAGCGCAAATCAGCAGCACGCAATAGGCCAAAAAACCTTTTCTCAGCTGGGTGGCCAGATTCTCGGCATACGCCGCGGTCGATAGTTGGTCGGTTTGTTGTGCCATACTTCTATGTTATACAAAGTAGCTTTATGCGTCAAGATTTTTGTATTTTTACTCTGATAGGGAGAGGCTGTTTAAGCAATACGCAAGAGCTGAGCGATTGGCGATAAGGTGGTACGTACGCACCATGATGGAGTATTCACGCAATGCAATTATCACGATACGAGGCCCAGGACCAAAGCCTGAGTACAAAGCCTGGGGTGACGTTACCGATCCTCGGTAATACAACCCGAACAATTTTTGCTATTTGGTATATTCGACCTGAAGAACTTGGTGAGTATGGTTGTTTGCCGCTTCACTTGTAGACCAAGATCATGTGGCTTGTGGCGACACCAGACTGATCGTTGAGCTGTTGGAGTGAAGTGTAATCGCAACCTGTCCAATGCCATAAAAGCGGGAAATTGTCGCAGTGATGTCAGCTATTCGGACTGGTCGGTAGCTGATATGAGCTGGGCACTGGACTCTTGTGGTTTACTGCTGACGACTGATCAGCAGAGAGGTGCGCCCTGCTACGAAAGCGCGGTGAGCATAACGGCTTTGAGATTCGCCGTTTCGGGAGTATTCCGCAATATATTGAGCACGTCAAAACCGCTAGTTTTTGACTCCTTAGCTTTCACCATCCTTTGGACTCTCTGACGGCGGGAACAACTGTTTCTCAAGTTTCTCAAGACTCCAAGCCTTTATTGCGTCTATTTTTGCCGGCCGCCCACCTGCTGCATCTTCTGCGGCCCCCTTTAGAGCTGCTTTGCCAGCCCCTGGTCGTGCGCGAGCCCCTGGTCGTGCGCGTGCTTCAAGTGTTCTACGTACGTCCTCTGGTGTTGGGATCTTAGCCGATTCTACTGCGTCAGTTGGCTGATCAGCCGCCGCCTCAACGCTTCCTTGCAACCCAGCCTGCTCTGCGGCTGCGGCTGCGTCTGGTCCTGATTCTACTGGTTTCAATCCTTCAGTCATTTTTTATCCTTTTTCTTATCTTTATTTACTATGTACTCCTGCATATTAGCATAAGTACTACATCACCGCCCCGCCCGTTACTGCTAATCGCCGTGCTGGACATGAGCGTGTTTTAGGTAATTCGGGCGCCAGCCAGATACCTATTTACCTCAACCATAAGCCGCTACTGAATGAGCAGGCTAATCTTTTTGTGAGGGGTCATGTCATGTTTTTGCTGTTCTAGGTCGTTTCGCCAGTACCAAATACTGTTTGGGATAAAGTACAAAATACCATCGTAGCCATCGCTGTTGTCTGGTTTGTAGTCAATGAGCGTAATGTGTATTTCATCAATGTCCTCTAGCCAGTCTAGATCGCACATACATTCATCAAACGCATCCCAATTCTTGCCATAATAGTCCGGAAACTGCAGTGCTTCTGCAAGCTCTTCTCTCACATCTTCAGGAGTTTTTCCGGTGCAGTTAAGTTCTATCGTAAGCATATCTTTCTCCTTATACATTAATCATAAGCCGCTACTGAATGAGCAGGCTGATCTTTTTGTGAGGGGTCATGTCATGTTTTTGCTGTTCTAGGTCGTTTCGCCAATACCAAATACTGTGTGAAATAAAGTACAAAATACCATCATAGCCATCGCTGTTGTCTGGTTTGTAGTCAATGAGTGTAATGTGTATTTCATCAATGTCCTCCAACCAGTCTAGATCGCGGATACACTCATGAAACGCATCCCAATTCTTGCCATAATAGTCCGGAAACTGCAGTGCTTCTGCAAGCTCTTCTCTCACATCTTCAGGAGTTTTTCCGGTGCAGTTAATCTCTATATCCATAGTCTAACCTCTGTGACAGAACGAACGCTCGTTTTTAGACAAGAACGTTTGCGCCTGCTGCTAGCTTAAACACCAAGATGGTATTTTATGCGGTCTACGACATCGCTCATGACAACTTGGCTTTTCACCATATAATCATCCACGCCAAGCCCTTGCGCGCGCTGCTTATCGCTTTCCTGACTGAGCGCGGTGAGCATAACGACTTTGAGATTCGCCGTTTCGGGAGTATTCCGCAATATATCGAGCACATCAAAACCGCTGACTTTCGGCATCATGGCATCGAGCACAACCAAGTCTGGTTTGTATTCCCGAGCAACCGCCAGTGCATCTTCCCCGTTCGCCACTCGACGAATGTCAAAACCTTCCGCTTGCAAGCGAACCAGGTATGTGTTTGCTAGTGCGTCATCGTCTTCGACGAGGAGTATTTTTTTCGGGGGAGCTACTGTATCTTCCATGGCATCATAGTACACCACTTACGCTTCGCAAAGCAACCGCGACTTGCAAAGCACCGCCAACCCCCGCCCAAGAAAACTGAACCGCCGGCAAACCTGCAGCCATGAGCGCACACAGGCATGTCATCCGCAGAGCAGTACGTAGTTATTTGTTTTTCAGGGCAGCTACAAAACCCTTAAACATAGGGTGCGGTCGGTTTGGGCGGCTTTTGAATTCGGGGTGATACTGGCTTGCTATAAGGAACGGATGATCGACGCCCTCTATAACTTCAACGAGTCCGTTGTCTGGGTTCATGCCGCTGGCGCGTATGCCCCAACTTTCATAATCGGGTACATATTCGGCCATGGCTTCATATCGGTGGCGATGACGCTCCACAATATCTTGCGTGCCGTACAGTTTTGCCGCCAGGCTATCTGCCGCAAAATGACAAGCATAATCACCCAAACGCATGGTTCCGCCCGTGTTTTCTTTGCCTTTTTGCCCTTGCATAGTGTCTATAACAGGCGTGGAGGTTTCCGGATTTACCTCTGTCGTGTTGGCGTCGTCGCGGCCGGCGTTGCGAGCCGCTGCAATCACCATCATGTGCAAACCGTAACAAAGCCCAAGATACGGCAGTTTGTGCCTCAGTGCGTACTGCGCAGCCCGTATTTTGCCCCCGACACCGCGCGAGCCAAAGCCGCCAGGCACCACAATACCGTCCACCTGCTCCAGTGTTGCCGCAACTTCTGCTTCGCTCGCGGCTTCAAGCTTTGGCGCGTCTATCCATGTAATGTCAACCGAAACATCGTTCGCCCACGCCGCCGAACGGACTGCCTCAAAAACAGACATGTATGTGTCGGCGTTGTCGAGATACTTTGCTACTACCCCTACTTTGACTGTCTGCTTTGGTTTTGCAACCGCCTTCTCGACCACTGCGCGCCATTCGCTCAAGTCGGGTTTCGTCACAGCAAGCGACAAATCCTCACACATGACATCTGCAATACCAGCGTCTTCGAGCGTCAGCGGTACTTCATATATGCTATCGGCATTTGGTAGAAGAGCGATAGCCTTTGGCTTCACGCCAGTAAACAAGCTGAGTTTGTCCTTCAGATAGTCAGGCGCTTTTTGCTCGCTGCGGCACACCAGTATGTTAGGCGCTATGCCGAGACCGCGCAGTTCTCGCACTGAGTTCTGCGCCGGTTTGCTTTTGAACTCGTTGCTCGCACCTAAATACGGCATGTACACCACATGCACAAACAGACAGTTTTCTGGACTAAGCTGCATGCCGAGTTCACGAATAGCTTCCAAAAACGACAAACTTTCGTAATCGCCAACCGTCCCGCCAATCTCAACAATGTGCACGTCAAAACCCTCTGCCGCCGCTGTAATATGTTCCTGAATAGCCCGCGTCACATGGGGAATAATCTGCACTGTGTCGCCGTGATATTTGCCAGTGCGCTCTGCTTCGAGCACGCCCGAAAGAACCCGACCGCTCATGAGCGAGCTTTCACGAGTCAACTCTTGGTCAAGAAACCGCTCGTAGTGGCCAAGGTCGAGGTCGGTTTCTGCGCCGTCTTTCGTGACAAAACATTCGCCGTGCTCGCGAGGGTTGAGCATGCCGGCATCGACGTTTAAGTACGGGTCGCATTTTTGCAGGTTTACCGAAAGACCGCGAGCCTTGAGAAGTCTACCAATAGATGCCGCCGTAATGCCCTTACCGAGCCCCGAAAGCACACCACCTGTTACAAACACAAACTTCGTTTGCTTCTCACTCACGCGCCACAACCTCCCCGTTTATCCCACTTATGATACGCTGCTTCTATCCCGCTTGCAACTCAAGTGTCCGTCCTCACTACCTCATAGGTACTTTTGTCGTATAAATAGTTATGCCTGGTCTAGGGTACAGAAAATTCGACTAGAGTGAGGTTGTTGCGCAGCCTAGGGTAACGATAGTTATTGGTCCATCGTGCAGTTAGCACTCCTAAACTGATCGTTCGTGTTTTCCGCCATCAACAAACAGACAATTAGCTATGCAGCCTAGGCAATTCGGAAAACCTCCACTACCGAAAAAACTAAACAACCTAAAACCCAAACAATTTAAAAAGGCCTGGCCACCGCCGACCAGCGGCCGTTTTTTGCCCAGGCTGCGACTGCTCGTTAGAATCCGTAGGCTCGCTAGAATCCGTAGGCTCGCTAGAATCCGTAGACTCGTTAGAATCCGTAGGCTCGTTAGAATCAGTAGCCTTACACGCGTCAATGAATTTCTCTATCTCCCCCAGCACAAATGCGTAGTCCGGATCATTCTCGTCAAGATGAGATACTTTTATTTCATCCACGAACTTATTCACGACTTGTGCATCAACTGCTTCACCCTTCTCGCTCGTCGGATCTCTGCGGATTAATTGAGAGGCAACAACCCCATCCTCAACATCCCTATCAATTACGATAGGCTTAATATCCCCATCTTTACCTACTATAGCTCCGAACCTGGCATTCCGACCAATCCTTAAATTGTTTTTGTCGATCTCTTCACCTTCGTAACTAAGCCTAAATAACACTAGCTTACCCGACGGCTCCTCCTCTTTACGAGCATCGCGACGGTATAAATCTACCGCCATAACCCTGGTTTCAAGCTGCATGCCAGGAAAATGACTATCGGTGTGCTGGTCGTAAGGAGTAAACGTGTCTATTTGCAAACCGCGCCCTTCCCCCATGTAAGAACCACCGCCTTCCGGAGAAAGCCCTACGTCGGCATCACGCTGCAGAGTCACGTTTAGGTTCCTGATATCTCGTACGTCATTTGCGGCAAACTCGACCTTGCCGTGCGGATAATTATATAACGCCATCCACAACCCGCCAGCTCTTTCTTTGGCAGACTCCTTTTTCATGAAGTCTTCATACACTTTGTCCGGGAATGATTTTTGAGTCAACCCACTTTCTGGTCCCATCTTTCGTAATTGCCTTTCCTTTTCATTTCTTCAGCTAATCGTTTATGTTTATGGTCACATATTACTCTATTTTTGATATTTTGTCAAGTATTATGTTTGGTCGGCTTGATCAGTATATGGAGCAAATACCCTCCTCGGCTGACACTGACCAAAAATGAGTTATCGCGCTTCAGTACGGCGAACCTGCGTGCAGTACGCGCTTGACGTTACTGTTTGTTGAGCCAAGCGGTGGCTGCCTGCAGCTGCACGTCGTTCTTGTTTTTGATATCTTCTTCGCTACCGTCACTTTGAGCGAGCTGCCGTCGCCAAACGACATCAGTTGCTGTACGACACCTTTTCCGTAACTCTTTTCGCCAACAATACGCGCCTGCACCTGGTCGCGAAGCGCCAAGGCCACAATTTCCGAAGCCGAAGCGGAACCGCCATTCAGGAGCACTACTGTTTTCATATCTCGCAAGAGCGGTACACTACCCGAAACTTTATCGGTCGAGTATGTTTTTTTGCCGCGGCGCTGCTGCACCACAACCTGGCCATTTTTCAGCCACAACCCGCTAAGCCCAACAGCCGAATCAACCTCGCCGCCTGGATTAGCGCGCAGATCGAGAATAACTTTCGTAACACCCGCATCGACAAATGAACGCGCCGCTTTTACTGCCAACTCGTCGGTATTATCACTGAACTGACTGACCTGCATATAACCAATATTGCCGTCGAGTATTTTCGACTCTACCGACGGTACATGAATCACATCACGTGTAATAGTAATGTCGAGCCGCTGTTTTTTATTGCGCATAACCGTCAACTTCACATCGGTGCCTTTCGGGCCGCGTATGGCAAGCACTGCTTCGGTCATAGTCATGCCGTATGTCGTTTTGTCGTCCACCGCCGCAATGACGTCTTTGGCGCGCAGTCCAGCCGCCTTTGCCGGCGACCCCGCCAGCGGCGCCACAACCACAATGTTGCCATCTTGGTCCAGCTCAAGCTTCGCCCCAACACCGCTGAGAGTCCCTTGCAGATCTTTCGTAAACTCTTCCGCTTCTTTGGCGGTAAAAAACTCGGTATAGGGATCTTTTGTACTAGCCGCCAACCCGTGCTTGAGGCCGTCGAGTATTTGCGCCTCGCTCAATTTGCCATCGTAATTATTTTTTAGTGCTTTGTAGACTTTGTCCACTTCGCTATAGTCGAGCGTTTCTGGTAAACCAGTGCGAGCAGCATAGGGCTGTCGCGCTGGCAAAAGCCCGCTTTGCCCCGCCAGCACACCTGCCGCAAACACCGCAAGCAACACCCACACACCCAGCAAACGATTCCACGTCAAAAAACGACCGCTCTTCTTCCCGTGTGTGTTTGTCTGTACTTTTTGCATGCATACCAGTATACAACGCTCGCGCGCAGTTGCGAACAAAACCAGCCGCAATAATCAAGCAACGAGGTAGCCGTACTCGACTTGAGCAGGTGCGGTACAATAGAGCCATGAGTTCATACACCATCAGAAGCTGCTCAGCAGAAGATTACGCAGGCGTCTGCGCAGCCCTCGCCCAAACAATGCAACAGCCCATCCCCTTTCTACAAGCCCCGTTCTATGGGTCGCTGCAAGCGGCAAGCGGCAAGCAGGTGGTGTATTTTTGCATCACAAAAGACACCGAAACCGTCGGCTGCGGGCTTGGCGTTCAGTACCGAGCGCCTGGCGGATTTCGTTTTCTCTACTGTCCGTACGGGCCAGTCGTGCGCGAAGCCAACGAAGAGTTACTCGCAGACCTAAAGGCGTTTTTCCGGCCGCTCGCGCATAAACTAGGCTGCGCGTTTGTTCGTCTCGACGATGATACACTCGCCGCCGCGTCCCCAAACGCTCCAGTCGCAAGCAAACTTGCACGCATGGCAAGCCTCCAGCCTCGCGCCGAATGGGTGCTCGACATTTCACCCGACGAAGAAAGCGTCTGGATGGGATTCCATAAGCACGCCCGTTACAACATCCGCCTCGCCGAGCGCGCCAACGCAAACATCGCCATATACAAGGCGAGTGAAGCACCCCTAGAAACCTTTTACAGCCTCATGCAGACAACTAGCAAACGCGATAACTTCGAAATCTTTGACAAAGCCTATTACGAATCATATCTCAAGACGCTCGACGACAAAGAAGGTTTCATTGTGCTCGTGAGCATAGACGGCAAGCCCGCCGCGACTGGCTTATTTGCCTGCTATGACGGCCAAGCGCATTATGTATTTGCCGGCTCAAGCGACGATTTTCGTAAAATTGCGCCCGCGTACACCGTCATTTGGAGCGCCATGAAAGAAGCAAAACAGCGCGGCTGCACGCTATTTAACTTCGGCGGCGTCAGCGACACCGTTAAAGGCCAGCATCTCGGCGGCGTCACTGGTTTCAAAAAACGATTCGGCGGTTTTCGCGTAGAACACCGAAACCCGCTCGACCTCGTGTACAAAAAACTACCTTATACTCTGTTTAAAACCTACAAATCACTCCGCTAGTTTTTTGTGCAAGCTTAATACACCGTGAGTATCTGGCGGCCGCCGCCATTCATGCTCGCCTGAAGCGCAGCAGCGGAAATATATTTACTTCCGCTAATAGGATCGTGCAAATAAAAGCCAACGGGGTTGCTAGCCGACCCCTCGACGCCATACACCAAGCGAACGTGTTGATTTTTGGCGGCGTGTACAACGCCACTCGTTGCCGTGTTCCAGCTGTCGTCGACCGCCCGCCAGCCCATGACACCCCAAGCGACCACCGGTTTTCCGCTGTATATCGCCGCAGCAACCTGCTGCACCGACGGACTATACACAACGTCTGCACTTCGTCCGTACGATCGTGCTGCCTTGGCAACCGGTCCAGCGTACACACCCCAGCCAGTTACGCCTAGTTTTCCGTCCACATCACCGACGAATTCTATGTTGGGGTCTTGCCAGGTGTTTGTTGCGGTGTCGCGCGGCTGCGGCGCGTAGCCGATCCGCTGTAAAATTGCGTCATCATTCGTAGCTACGCCGTAGTACGCAAGCGCCATACGCAAAGAGGCCGCTTCGCAACTGAGCGCGTGTACCTGTCGGTAGTATGGAACATTGAGCTTCCGCACCTCATACACAGTCGAAAACTGTGCGCTATACGCCTTCCCGACGAGCCCAAACACCGGCTGTACGCCATCGCGCACACCGTACGTATACGTCGTTTGATACGCCAAACCGTTCGGGCTATAAGTCATAGTAGTGCCAGACCAGCTGAACGAACCAGCTACATGAGGTGAAATAAAGAAAGCCGCCTGTGCGCTTGCGTGATCGACCGGCTGATTAAACGTCAGACTTACTTTGCTTGCCAGAGCCACTCGAGCAGCGCGCGGGACAGCCCGAACTACCTGCACATGACCTGGCGTCTGCGCCGTGAACGTTTTGTCCTCGGCTACAAATCCGCCCGCCACCGAACGAGCGCCTTTTTTGACGCTATACGCGTAAGACGCGCCAGGCGGCACCGCACCAACCGTATGAACGTAGCGGCGCGGATCTTGCCACGAGCCGCTCCCTGGTACATCAAATGATACCGCGCTAGCATCTTGTACCATATCTTGGTCAAAAGTGACTGTTATCTGCTGTTGCGGGTGAATAAACCCATCGATAGCCGAGTGCGGAATAGGCTCAACGACCGTATTGAACTCGAACTGCGCGACAAGCTGCTTGCCTTTTGGCTGGCGGCGATCAAGCACATCAGCTTTATATGTCCGACTCTGCGCAAGCGGCTGCGCAAGTTTCCAGCGGAACACCGTATCGTCGCGGCTCGTCGGTTTCGGCGACACAACTGGAATATCGCCCGACAGTTCAAGTTTACGCAAGCCCCCGTTTTCCCCGCTCAATTTCACTGATAGCTCCGTTTCGACACCGACATCTTTTGCCCCGCTCTGCGGGGTAGTTGCAGTAATGCGCGGCGCACGTTGCACAACAACACTGACTACCTGCTTACTCGGCGTATTGCTCATGAGGTCGGCAAGCGGCCGAACATCGGAAAGATGCAAATGCAGCACCGACCCCGGCGTGAGCGGTTTGCGCGGTGTAAAAGTAATGCCGCGTACACCGCCAAGTGTACGACGCACATCCCAAGTGCCAGCGAGTTTTTCCTGCCAAGAATACGACACGCCGCCGCGAACAAGCCGATTGAACGCGATCTCTATGGGTTCATTATGGCGATGCCCCGTAATGTCGCGCACTTCTACCTTTTGATGCGCATACGCCGCCGCATAACCGCCGAAGACTACGAGCAAACCCACGCCAACCGAGATACCCATAAAAAGCACCAACCCGTGCGCAGGACGCCCTAGTAACCGGCGGCGCAAGGACTGCACCCAAGCAAAACCGCTCCGCATCCGCAAAAACGCCCGCCGCGGCCACCGAACACCAGCCGTAGACTGCACCTGCTCTTGTGTTTCGCCAGTGCCCGCTAAAGACTCGTCAAAAGCTGGTTCTGCTCGCTCAACTCGTATCGTTTTTTGCTTTGCCATATGTTTTTTGTGTTAGTTTTTTAGTCAAGGTACAGCGCGCATGGCGCTCACTGGTTTACATCTGGTCAAAGTAAATGTAGGTGAGATTAGCCGCCATACCAGGGCTAATGAGCATTTCGCTGTAACGACCCGTAAAGTCGTAATTGAACTGGCTCACCCAAACCGACCCATCGGCATTGACCGCCTCGACCCACATAACGTGGCCATAGTAACCGACATTCCACACGGCAACCGAACCAACTTTTGGCGTAGAGCTCGTCGGTATACCCGCACGAGCAGCATTGCCTGGCCACTGGTTGGCATTACCATAGCCGCCCCAGTACGGCATGTAGCCGTAGGTGCTATGTACCTTCCAAGCGGTGTAACTCACGCATTCGCGGTTGTACATACCCCAGTTATCTACGGTGTTATCTTTCGGATAATTCGTCCCCCAGTAGCCGCCCCACGGGCTTTGCGCCTGAGCTGGGTAGCCGCCATGAGAGGGATCGCCTGGCACAACAGCGCCCGGAGAACCGCCGCTTAGCTGCCTGTTCGCCGCCGCCTGCTGCGCCTGCAGCTGAGCAACACGGCTATTGTTTGCGGCTATCTCTGCATTGTACGCCTCCTGTTGCTGCTCGTTGAGATTAAGCAGTTCCCACTGTTTTGCTCGAGTTGCATTCAGATCGGCCTGTTGGATTTGCAAATCGCGAATCAGCTGTTCGACGCGTGCTTTTTCGAGCTGTAGTTGCTTTTCGAGCGCAGCAATTTTCTTGAGGGTTTCTTGCAGTTTGTTTTGGACGCGCGAACGGTATTCTTGCTTGTCGACAAAATCACTGAGGCTTTTACTCGCTGCAAGCATTTCGAGCGAGCTCGGCGTGCCATCGACATACATCGCCTTCACGTCGGCTGCCAAAATCGCCCGTTGCCGGTCAATCTCAGCCTGCGCTTCGGCGATTTGCTTTTGCAATTTCGCCTGCAAGCTCTGGTTCGCCTTTATAGAAGCCTGGAGCGTTTCTATCTGCTTCTGCAGCTTCGTGATAACATCTGCGTAGTTTTTGGCCTGCTCTTCCAGACCAGCAACAACTGAACGTTTTTCGGCGTTTTCCTGACGCAGCGCGTCTATCTGCGCCTGGTACGTGTCTGCCCACACAAAGCTACGCCACGCTGGTAGCAATGCACTGCCAGCGACCAAAATCGCAAGCGCCACAAGAGAAACTGTTTTGTGTGAATGCCGGAAACGGCGCAAGAAACGAGAGTGTAGCTGTTTTTTCATAATTTTGTGTGTTTGATCGAACATGCTTATGATATCACAACTACGCAAAACAGACAATCCTCCTTATCCCTGATAAATTGTTGTAATATTTCATCTATTTGCGTCGCAGAGAGCCGCTGGCAGCCCCGACCGAAGACGAAGCAGGCACAACGCGACGAATACATATCTACGTCACGCGCTTTCTTTCTTTATGTTTTCGCTGTTCTTATTTCTGCGATTTGAATTTGAGATAACGCTGCGTGGCTATAACTGACGAAGCAGCACCTATCAGTATACCAAGCGTAAGCTGCATAGACAACAGCTGCCAGTAATGCTCTCTGAAATAAATTTGACTATAGCTGATGTCGAGCAGCCCAAGACTGGTCGCCTGCAGCGAACCTGCCGCCGTAATAAACAGCGCATTGACAATTAGCAGCGAAATAATCGCCGACAACACCCCATAGATGATCGTTTCTATTACGAACGGCGCACGAATATAGTTCGTACTCGCTCCCAGCAAACGCATAATCTGCAACTCGTCGCGGCGGTTGAATATAGCCATTTGAATTGTGTTGAAAATAATCAAAACAGAAATAACAGCAAAAACGCCCACCGTAATCAACCCCGCGTCGCGCAAAACGTTTGTTGCATGGGTAATCTTGTCTATAGTTGCGCGCCGTTCACCGATATCCGAAATAGGATCCGACTGAAGCTTCTGCCACGATGGTTTCGTAACAAAATCTCGTATTTCATCCATCTTGTTTAAATCTTTCGGCTTGATTTTTATGGTCGCAGGAAGTGGGTTATCGGTTTCGTTGACAGCGGCAAGCAGCTTGTCGTTGCCAGAGTTCTGCTTGATAAACGCACGCAAAGCAGCCGCCTTATCTAGGTAAATAACCTGCTCAACATTTGGCAGCTTTTCTATGGCAGACACAAATTTTTTGGCCTGACCGACACTCACATCGTCTTTAAGGTATACAGACACGTCAATTTTATTCGTAATCTGCGCTACTTGGTCGTTAAGCGTGGCATTTATGATGATAGACGCCAAAATGATCGTGAGCGTAATGATCATCGTCGCCATGGCCGCCACCGCCAGCCACACGTTTCGCATAAAATAAATAAATCCCGTACGAACGATCCGACCAAAGGTAGTTGAGCGCCGCCCCATCTAAGCCCCCCTCCTAAGCGCCGCATTGTCACTATACTGCGCGTTTGCTCGATCACTAACCAGTTGACCATTCTTGAGAGTCACGACACGACGTTTCAGTTTGTTGACAATATCCTGGTTGTGCGTCGTCAGCAGCACGGTTGTACCATATCGATTTATTTTTTCGAGCACGCGTATAACGTCCCAGGCGTGCTTCGGGTCGAGGTTACCAGTTGGCTCGTCGGCGATAAGAATTTTTGGCTGCCGGACGATAGCACGAGCAATTGCCACGCGCTGACGCTCACCGCCGCTAAGTTCCACCGGCATACGCTTCGCCTTGTTTTTTAGGTTCACTATGTCGAGCACGCGCGGCACGGTGTTATTTATTTCCTTTGTATTCACACCGACAATCTCGAGCGCAAACGCCACATTCTCAAAAACAGTTCGATTCGGTAGTAACTTGAAGTCCTGAAAAACAACGCCAATCTTACGCCGAAGCAGCGGGGTGTTCTTTTCTGGCAATTTATCATAGTCTATGCCGCCCACAATAATCTTGCCGCTCGTCGGTACTTCTTCGCGCGTCAGCAGTTTCAGCAGCGTCGACTTGCCCGCCCCGCTTTGACCAATAACAATGACAAACTCCTTCGGTTCCACGTGCAAGCTTACCCTATCAAGCGCCGTGCCGAGACTCTTCCCATACGTTTTCGTAACCCTGTCCAGAAGTATCATAAGCGGTATTATATCATGCCAACAATTGCGTCTCACTGCCTTCTCGATCTTTGCTACCAGATTGCCTGATACACAGATGCTTGTTCGTTAATAGAACAGGAGCCGACACATCAATGAGCGCTGCCAATTTCTCCCTCCAAATACGCAGAAATAAATGGCGTAAGGTCGCCAGCAAGCACCTTTTCTGGGTCGTTTGAGACGTGATTGCTGCGAAGATCTTTTACTTGCTTATACGGGTGTAGTACGTAGCTACGGATTTGGTTACCCCACGCGGCTTGTTCATTTGGACCTTTTAGTTCGCTCACTTTTTCAGCATGCTGCTCCATTTGCAGCTGCACAAGCCGCGAGCGCAAAATAGTCATAGCCGTTTCTTTGTTTTGTAGCTGTGAACGTTCATTTTGTATAGCCACGACAATACCCGTCGGCACATGCGTAATCCGCACAGCCGAGTCGGTCGTATTGACGCTTTGACCGCCGTGGCCGCCGCTACGATAGACATCGACTTTCAGGTCTTTTTCGTCAACAGCAACTTCATCGGGAGCATCAATTTTTGGCATAACTTCAACCTTAGCGAAGCTCGTTTCACGACTTTCGGCGTTGAACGGACTGAGTCGCACTAAACGGTGCACCCCATGTTCACCTTTCAGTTTTCCGTAGGCAAATACCCCTGTTATTTCCACGGTTGCGCTCTTGTAGCCACCCTCGTCTGCTGGTGCTTCTTCAAGCAGTGAAACTGAGTAATTATTTTGTTCAGCCCAGCGAGTATACATGCGCAGCAGCATACCCGTCCAGTCCTGGGCGTCTGCGCCACCCGCGCCAGCATGAAGACGCAAAATAGCATCATGATCGTCATATGTTCCTGCAAACTTCAGCTCTTCCTTTAGCTCGCGAAACTTGTTCTCTGCTTGCGCGACTTGGGCTGCTATTTCCGCATGCATGCTCTCGTCGCCAAGCGCGAGTAACTCAACCGCATCGTCGACAAGCTGTTTTAACTCAGACCACGGCTGTAGGCGTTTCTCTATATTTGCAAGTTCTTTTACACGCCGTTGCGCTTTGTCTGGGTCGTTCCAAAAATCTGGCTGATTGACAGTATGTGTAAGTGTTTCTTTTTGGGCGCACAGCTTTTCGTACCCAATACGCCGCAGAGCGTCGTTTACCGATGCCTGTATCTCCTGCGTTACCTGCGGCAGCTCGTCCATTTAGGTCTCCTGTTGCCAGAGTGGGGCGATTTGCGTATTCAACTCATCGGCCAAGCGCTGTGAAACGCTGCCATACACACCAAGACCGCCAACCTTATCGGTAAACATGGCTCGTGTTACATCTACAATATCCTGTTTTGTTACAGCCTGAATACGTTCTGGTACCGCGTAATAGTCCTCTATGTACTCGTCAAAGAAATACCTACCCGTATACCCCGCTGCCGTGCTCGAAACCGTTTGCGCACTCCGCTGATAGCGCCCGATGGCATAGGCTTGCGCCGCCGCAATGTCTGCCTCTGCCAGTTCGCCGCGAAAGAGATTTCCAAGCTGTTCGAGAATAATATCAAATAACGCCGGTGCATTCGCCGCCGAAACTTGACTGCCGAACCATAGGTTGCTACTCAGCTTGATCTGCTGAAAACCGCTGTTCATGCCATAGACCAGTCCACGCTCGCGCGCGGCACCGAGAATTTTTGAGTAAAGCGTTTCTGTTAGCAGCGCGTTGACGAGCGTTAGCGCGTCGACCTCTCGTTCTTCGAGGCGCCTATTCATGAATGTGTCTATGTAAAAATACACGGTGTCGACCGTTTCGTTCGGTATACAGATAGGTTTTTTCAGCGATTTAACAATTTCGTCAGGCATCGCAAAGCGCTCGCCGCGAGGTAGTTCTATTTCCTCGAAAATCTCGATCATTTTTCGCTTACGAGCAGGCGTGATATTTCCGGCAACAACAAACCGCATGTTGTCTGTGGTGTGCGTGTTGCGATAGTGTTCGCGTACATCGTCGAGTGTGACATTTTCCATGAGCGCCAGACGCTCTTTGTCCGTTTCCGCAACCAAGCCATAGGCCTTGCGGCTGGATGCTCCGAGTTGGCGATAATGATTGTTAGCCCGCGCCGCGAGTTCTTCGCGGACATTGCCAAACTCAGCATCGAATTCTTCCTGCAAAAACAGCGGCTTATCGATAGCGGTGCGCATAAGCCGCGTAACACGCTCCCACTCAAAATCGGCGCACTCAAAAACGTAAACAATGTCATACACATCGGTAGAAGCGTTGCTGTAAGCGCCGTTTTTTTCCACCTCCGCCTGAAAGTCGCGAGCACGCGGAAAGGCATCGTTTGCCCCTAGCAAAATATGCTCCATGAGATGCGGCGCTTCCCACTTTTCGCGATCCACCAGATACTCGCCAGCTCGAAAATTGACGTACGCATTCATAACGCTCGCATCGGGCACATGTATCATGAGACCCTTCGCACCGTTTTTCAGAATAATCTCTTCGACAGTGTGTTTCATATGCGTGCGCGGCTTGTTGCAGGTGTCGTAAAATCTCGCTGCAAGCTATTTCCTTTTTCGTGCCTTTGCCTTACGCTGCCGTTCTGCTTTGTTCGCTTTGGCGCGTTTTTTGGCGGTTGATACTGCTTTACTACCACCCGTTTTTTTCTGCGCACCTGCGCCCGACGGCGCAAAATCGCCCTCGTCGAACTGTTCTTGGTCGTCCAAAATATCAGCCGCGTTACTGATAGAACCGCGCGCGGCTCGAGTCAGCTCGGTTTCGACAGGTTGCTCAAACTGGCTCATATCAACAGGCTCAGCATGGAAAACCGCTCGAACAACTTCATGGCGCAGCATATGCTGCATTTCCTCAAATATCAACTGGCCGCGACGGCGATATTCGACAAGCGGATCGCGCTGCCCCACGCTCATCCAGCCAATGCCTTCGCGCAAATGATCCATGTTTTCAAGGTGTTGCATCCAGAGATTATCAAGAATCTGCAAGTAGATATCACGTTCAACTTTGCGCATAATTTCGCCAGTGAAAGCCGCCTCGCGGCCTTTGTACAGCTCTTTTGCTTCTTCCAAAAGCACTGGCTTCACGGTGTCTTGCGTTTTGGCAAAAACTCGGTCGAGCGCTGCTTCATCCAGCGGCAGAAGTTCCTTAACAGCCGGCTCAAACTCTTCAGTTGCGCGCACTGGCGAATCGGCCAGCAAGCCAACTTCTTCGTTTATGTACGCCTTGACGCGCTTACTGATATCATCTGCGCGCAAAATCTCTTTACGCATAGCATAGGTTGCCTTGCGATGGCGGTTCATGACATCATCGTACTGCACAACGTTCTTACGCTGGTCAAAGTGAAAGCCCTCTACCTTCTTTTGCGCCGCTTCCAGGCTGCGTGTAATCATCCTGTTTTCTATTGGCACATCATCGCTCACCTTCAGCCTGTCGAGCACGCGGCCAATGCGTTCCGCGCCAAAAATACGCATGAGATCGTCTTCGGTGCTGACATAAAACTGCGTTACGCCAGGATCGCCCTGGCGGCCAGCTCGTCCGCGCAGCTGATTGTCTATGCGGCGAGATTCGTGCCGTTCGGAACCGAGCACAAAAAGTCCACCCAGCTCCTTCACGCCTTCACCCAAAACAATGTCCGTGCCGCGCCCTGCGATATTCGTCGCCAGGGTAACTGCCCCACTCTGACCGGCAGCAGCAACAATCTTGGCCTCTCGCTCATTATTTTTCGCGTTAAGAACTTGGTGCGGCACCCCTGCCTTGGTGAGCATACTGGCTAATCTTTCGTTTTTCTCAATGGAGGCCGTACCAATGAGCACTGGCTGCCCCTTGCGATGCAGTTCCTTCACTTCCTTCACAATAGCTTTGAATTTTGCTGCTTCGTTGCGATATATGCGGTCGCTTCGGTCATCGCGCACAATCGGCCGGTTCGGCGGTATCTCAACAACATCGAGCTTGTATATCTGGTGAAACTCTTCGCTTTCGGTCATAGCCGTTCCGGTCATACCGGCAAGTTTGTCGTAAAGACGGAAGTAGTTCTGGAAGGAAATTGTCGCAAGCGTCATTGATTCCTGCTGAACTTCGACGCCTTCTTTTGCCTCAATAGCCTGGTGGAGACCTTCATTGTAGCGGCGGCCTGCCAGCAAACGACCGGTAAATTCATCGACAATAACGATTTCGCCGTCATTCGTCACAACATAGTCTTTGTCGCGCTTAAACAACGTCTGCGCACGCAACGCTTGTTCTAAGTGATACAGCGTACGAATGTTTTCGCCGCCATATAGGTTTTCTATACCAAGTACTTTTTCGATTTTATCAACACCACTGTCGTTGAGAACAACCGTTTTACGCTTTTCGTCAATTTCATAGTGTTTTGCCGTCAGCTGGCGAACCGTGCGCGCAAATTGCGCATACGCGTTGCCCGGAGTAACACTGGGGGCGCTGATGATCAGCGGCGTACGCGCTTCGTCGATCAAAATAGAGTCAACCTCGTCGACGATTGCATAATTCAGGTCGCGCTGCCGCAGCTGGTCAGTTTCGCGAACCATATTGTCGCGCAGATAATCAAAGCCAAACTCGTTATTTGTGCCATACGTGATGTCGGCGGCATATGCTTCTTGGCGGCTGCACGGTTTAAGATGACGAAAACGTTCGTCTTCGTGCTCTTCGTTGACAAAAGTCGGATCGTATATGTATGAATGGTCGGCCTTAATGACCGCTGTCCGCAACCCAAGAAAATGGTACACCTGTCCCATCCATCCCGCATCGCGTTGCGCCAAATAATCGTTTACCGTCACGAGGTGAGCACCCTTGCCATCAATAGCGTTGAGGTACATCGGAGCCGTCGCAACGAGCGTCTTCCCTTCGCCCGTTTTCATTTCACTGACGTTACCCTCGTGGAGCACCATGCCGCCAATAAGCTGCACGTCGTAGTGTCGCTGACCGAGTGTTCGCGTCGCGGCCTCTCGCACGAGTGCAAATGCGTCGGGTAAAATGCCGTCAAGCGATTCTTTTTTGAGTCGAGCCCGTAGTTTGTCAGTCTGCTCGCGCAGCTGCTTGTCGGTCATTTTTTCATATTTTGGTGCGAGCGCGTTTATAACTTTCACGCGTTTCCGCAAACGCTTGATTGTCTTCGCCTGCGGGTCGCCAAGGATACGTTTTAACACTCTATTCATGCCGTCTGTTACACCTCCGTCACAGTCACTAGATTTCGTCACCACTATTGTACCCTGTTTGAGCTACCTTGGAAAGGACACTCTGCGCGAAAAATACGCAAAATGGTTCGCAACACACTCAAAACCACAAGTAAAACAATTATGTCCGCTTCAAGCGCCGAGTAAACCGGTGCCGCAACCCGTATTTGCTGTGTTTACCCTTGTAGTCCGCGAGCTGTCGACGCATTTCGACGATTGCAATGTCAAATGCAGCATACATATGCGTCGTCGTTTCCTTTGCCGCCAAGGTACTATGCGGCAGCTGCAGCGCGAGCGTACAGGTTTTTTCCTGTCGTTTTTTATTCTCTTTAAAATGAATCGCCAAAACAGCCGATTCGCGCGCGTTTCGAGGAATATACTTCTGAATATCCTTTACCTTGCCTGCAGTGTATTTTTGTAATTTCGGGGTCAGGTCAAAACCTTCCGCGCTGACGGTGTGAATCATATAACTCCTTATGGTTTACAACTCTGTTTTGCCGCCCATGTAGGGTACAAGGGCATCAGGTACTTTTAGTGTACCATGTTCTGTTTGGTAGTGCTCGATAACAGCCACGAGCGAACGCGCAAGCGACACGGCCGTGCCATTGAGCGTATGCAGCACCTCAACTGAGCCATTTTTGCGGCGTACGCGAATATTGAGGTTTCGCGCCTGAAAATCAGTGCAGTTACTACAGCTGGTCAGCTCCCGATACGCAGCGTCGACCGGCGACCAATATTCTATGTCGTACTTTTTTGCGGCTGGCGCGCCTAAATCCCCTGCTGCAATATTCACGACATGATACGGAATACCCAACGCCTGCCACAACTCCTCCTCAACGCGCAAAATATATTCGTGCATGTCCCGACTTTGCTCAGGAGCGCAGAAGATGTACATTTCTAGCTTGTTGAACTGATGCACACGAAACAGTCCTCGCGTGTGTTTGCCATAAGTACCCGCTTCTCGGCGATAGCACGGACTGTAGCCGACGTACTTGAGCGGAAGCTTGTCTTCGTCAATGATTTCGTCGGCATGATACCCCGTAAGCGGTGCTTCGGCCGTACCAATAAGCGTCAGATCTTCGCCTTCGACGTAGTATTCATTGCCGCTTTCGTCGCCGCGCGGCGAAAACCCAGCGCCCATTGCCGTTCGGCTGTTTACCAAATGCGGCACCGTCATGTACTGAAAATCTTGCTTCAGCACAACATCTAACGCAAATTGCGTTATGGCATTTTCCAGCAACGCCAAGTCGCCTTTAAGGTAGTAAAACTTTGTGCCAGCCACTTTTGCGCCGCGTTCAAAGTCCACCCAACCGCGCTCTACCGCAAAATCCAGATGATCTTTTGCACCAGTTTCCTGGGCGCCGTTTTTCTTTATTTCGACGCTGTCTTCTTCGCCGCCAAGCGGTACATCATCAAACGCTGGATTTGGCACAGCCTGCATGTGCGTTTGCCACTCTTCTTCCGTGACCTTTAGCTCGGCTTCTTTCTGAGCAATTGTCTCCTTGAGCTTTTTACCTTCGGCTATCTGATCTGGCGCAGGTTTCTGCCCCTTCATGGACTCGGTCAGTGTATTGCGCTGCGCCCGCAGCTCTTCTACAGCCGTCAGTTGAGCACGCCGCTGTTCATCGAGCCTGAGCAGTTCTGCGACAGCAACTTCCCTATAGCCCTTGTCCTCGCTTTTTCGCTGCACTAACTCAGCATTCTCACGAATAAATTGTATGTCTAGCATAGCCGTAGTATAGCGCGATACTGTTTGCGAGGTAAATAATTTAGTGTAACCGCTTGCCGTATACGGGACGCGACAGGTATGCTGTATGCATGGATCACGAATTACTGAAACAGCTTCTAGATAATGTATTTATTCAGATAAGTCTCGTGCTGCTTGGCTCCCTCGTCGTACAGTTTGTGCTACAGCAAATCATCAACAGGCTCGTCAAACACGCTGTGCGCAGCCACCGTTATGACAGCAAAACTGACGAAGAAAAGCGCGAAAAAACGCTTATCACCATGTTGCGCACCGCTATGAGGGTTGTCTTATGGGCTGCCGCGAGCGCAGTTATACTTTCTATGCTGCACGTTAACCTTGCCGCACTTGCAACCGGCGCCGGACTGATTGGTATCGTGGTCGGCTTTGGTGCGCAGTCGACCATTGGCGACTTCCTCGCTGGCACGTTCATCATTGCCGAAAACCAATATCGCGTCGGCGACATCGTAACACTCACTTCGGGCGGCAAAGAGATTTCTGGCATCGTGGAAGACATATCCATTCGCATAACTCGCTTGCGCGACCTCGATGGCAATTTGCATATTCTGCGCAATGGCGCAACTGGCGTCGTCACCAATCGCACATTTGATTTCGCAAACGTCAACGTAAACATCCGCATCGCCTACGAGTCCGACATCGACACCGTCGAACGTGTCGTCAATGAAGTCGGGCAAGCTATGGCGAGCGACGAAACTTGGGCACGACACATCAAAGAGCCGATCGCCTTTATGCGCGTCGACGGCTTCGAAGAATCGGCGGTACGCATAAAAGCACTCGGCAAAGTCGCCCCAGCCAAACAGTGGGAAGTTGCTGGCGAGTTTCGCCGGCGCATCAAAAAAGCCTTCGAGCAAAATGGCATCATCATTCCGTTCCCCCAACTGGTTATTCACAACAACAAATAACGCTGCGGCAGATGACCAGGTAATTAGCTAGTCAGCTGTTTCGCTGCCGTATAGCTTCAAGCGTCAGCTCGGTCCGCGCCCTAGCATATGAACAGTACTCGCACGGACCGCCCATAGCCGCCGCGCCCACCGCTGGCATCATACTGTCTTCCATACACTGCTTCATGTCGACCAAGGTTTTTTCTACCCAGTCACTTTTGCCATGGTGCGGAAATACATGTGTTTCAAACTCAACCACGCCATCAAATGTATCCTTACCAGGATTGCCTGTTGCGTAGACAAAATAACCAATGTCGCTCACCGCAAAACCATTTTGCCGGAGAAGCCACTGGTACACCTCCATTTGCCGCCGGTACATGTCTTGCCAACCGCCCTCAGGACCAAGCGCTTTCACCGGTTCTGCCTTTGCGGTCGCCTTATAGTCAACCACTATCAGTTTGCCTTCGTCGTCAACCCACACGTCATCTACCGCACCGAACACATGCAAGTTCGTCGGCTCGTGGAGCGTAGCAACACCCGTAAAATTATTGCGCCATGTGTCGAGGTCTTTGTGCTGAAACGGCACGGCTTTGACTCCAAACGTGTCCATAAGCGGGTGTGGTTTGCCGTCTTTGCGATAGAGATCAAATTCTTTTTTGAACAATTCATCTATGGCTTTATTGATATTGAACGGCGGACTACTCGGCCGCGTAATTTTATAACGCATATCCAACCAGAAACAGCGCGGACATTGCATAAAAAGCTCTATTTTTGACCGCGAAACTTTGTACGGCGTCTTCTGACCCGGCTCATACGGTTGCGACCGCCCTTTCGTGTAACTCATGCCATCATTTTACGCGGTCGCTCACAAAAATACCAAAAGCTTTCCAAGCGCCTCAGGCAGACGCACAAAGAGTACATTCAGCTTCTACACATACTTGCGGAGCGCTGTTCGCAGTTCGGCCGTGTTTTTCGCAAGGTGATCGGGTTTGACGGCCTTGAGCCCAGCCAAATCCGCATAACCCCACGTTACCGCAACTATTTTGAGACCCGCTGCATGCGCCGAGCGCACATCGACCCGCTCATCACCCACGCACCATACTTCTTCTCGGTTCAGCTCTTCGCGCGCAACGAGCTTGTTCATAGCTCTCGCCTTACTGAAGAAACTCGCGCCGCCGTACACGCCCTCGAAAAACGTGTCGAGCTCATGCAAACGCAGATACTTTTGCACATTTGCTGTCCTGTTTGAGCTTACAACATACAGCGGCACCCCCTTTTTATGCAGCTCAGCGATAAGCTCCGTCATGCCCGGGTGGACATTTACGCTGCGCAGATGCTTATGAAACATGCGTCTACCCCACGCCGCCAACCAGAGTATTTTCCACTTCGGTATGTGCATAGCGAGCGCAATTTGCAGAAGACTTTTGTTCTGAAGCGCTCGGCGCTCTTCTTTAGTCAGCTTTCGACCGCCTTTTACGCGCTCGTACACCTTGATAACCCCCGCTAGGCTATCTACAATCGTCCCGTCAAAATCAAAAATCACCGCAGGCATAGACATAGTCTACCAAGAAACACCAGCTGTTTTCACGTTTATTGCGGAGAGTTACGACGAGGAATCCTATTTCACTAGAAACCTACCAGCCCGCCAAGAACTCTTGCTTTGGGTGGCAACTGGCGGTTCAGTTCTTGCGAAGCTTCACCAACGGCTTCTAATATACTTGCCACCAATGCCGCCTGCGATGGAGGCATTCCTCCCGCGCCAGTATTGGCGTCCCTATCAAGAAAATCTCCGTTATAATCGTCGGCGATCACTAAAACCTGCAGCCATCGCTCGCCATCCTTACCCTCCAGATCAATACAACCACTCTCTTTCAGAGGAAGATGACGCCCCTTCTCATCCTGATTAGCGGGCTCTGCTTGCCGCCCGGCTTGAGTATTATCGGCAACGACATTATATGGGTATACGTTACCGCCTCGCCATAAAAATGCTAGCGCAGAACCAGTATTCTCGGCGCCCTCTCGCATCGTAGAAAGTGGCGCATATACAACTGTCCTTTTCCCCTCCTGTTCCCACGACTGGTCAAAGCCGTCCTGCACATCAGAGGCCGTAACAAGCGCAACAGGATCACTTGAATACACAGAAAATTTAAGTGCTATTCCTTCGCCAGAAAATACCCATGGCTTGGGGGCATCGCCTTCTTGTCCAGCTGAACCAAGCCAAGCCTCCAACCCAGCGCCTGCATCACTTTCTCCGTGTTCTCCTGATGGTACCAATCGTAAGTTTCTCATACTTATATTATGGCACATTACACAGAGTTTCATAAAGCAACACACTATAATCGAGCATAAGATTGCTCATAGGCACAGTGAAGGCGAAGCACCAAAAAAACTTGCTGCACTCGCGCGTTACCAAAAGCGCCCGACTCAGTTTGCCCGAGACCTGCTGGCATATACTAGCCGAAATAGCTCATGCGACATCACCGAGCTCAAGGAGGAATTGATCATAACGAGCTGGTACACCACCGCCCCGGCGCTTAAGGGGCTCCTCGCGACCCACGAGAGACACATGCCCCAGCTCAGCGCATATCCGCGCAAACGTAAACCGTTCTTCCGCGGCAATAAGCCTCTCAAGGTCTTTATCCCAGTCAACGCCGTCATATGGAAACCCTTCGGGCCGCTCTTTCGGTGCCATAATTAATGCGATTATACCGCGAGAGGTGTTGTTATGCAACTATAAACGGTTCGTCGCAATGCTATACTATGCTGTATGAAAAATACATTGGCTGTGGGTGTTCGCGCACTACTGCCAAAAACTGCGGTGAGAGGCGTTGAGACTGCATATCGAAAGACGCGAGCGCGGGTCGCGGCGGCGCGGTATGGCAACCCATCACGGCATCTCCGCGTCATCGCGGTGACAGGAACTAACGGCAAAACAACGACTGTCAGTTTTCTCAACGAGATTCTCAAAGAAGCTGGTTATACGACCGCGATGTTTAGCACAGCAACGATCGAAGTCGCTGGCACAGCGGTGCGCAATGACCTCAATGCGACAGTGGCAAGTACCGCTCGCATGCAGCGATTTTTTCGTGACGCCAAACGGGCGCAAGTCGATTTTTTGGTGATGGAGTTTCCATCGCACGCCATTCATCAGCACAAACTCTATGGCGTGCCCGTCGAGATGGCAATCATGACAAATCTGACGCAAGATCACCTTGACTACCACGGAACCATGGAAGCCTATGCGGCGGTGAAAGGACAGCTATTTGCCGCCTCGCCCAAGTACATCGTGCTTAATCGCGACGATGCATGGTTTGCATATTTCGACCAGTATCACGCCCTCGACCAAAAGATTACATACGGCGAATACCCCGAGTCCGAAGCGCATATCGATCGAATCACCTTGTATCGCAAAGGTACAGAGGCTACAGTGACAATTGATCATCAAACCAAACTCGAGCTTGCCACAAACTTGCCGGGCGCGTTCAACGCCTACAATATGACAGCTGCTGCCGCTGCTGCGTACCTTTTGGGCGTCAACCTCAAAGACATTATCGAAGGAGTGGCCAATCTCGAGGCGGTGGCTGGGCGGTTTGAGCGTGTGGTCGAGGGGTTACCTTATGATGTTATCGTCGACTACGCCCATACGCCTGACGGTCTCGAAAAACTCCTGACAGCAGCGCGAGCGATTACAAAGCAACGCGTCATACTCGTATTTGGTGCGTGCGGTGACCGCGATCAAGGCAAGCGCCCTATCATGGGCGGTATTGCCGCACGACTGGCAGATCGGATATTTCTGACCGACGAAGAAAGTTATAACGAAGATCCTCAAGCAATCCGCGATATGGTTTACAAAGGTATCGAGGACGTCAAGGGCGGTTCAGCGAAAACAACAGAGGTAGCCGATCGCCGCGACGCAATCGCAAAAACACTGGCGATCGCGAAAAAAGGCGATGCGGTCTTTATCACCGGCATGGGCCACGAAGTCTATCGTATAGTGGACGGCGAGCGAATTCCTTGGAATGATGCCGCTGTGGTACGTGAGATTCTAGGCAAACAGCCCAAATCATAAGTGGCAAAAAGCGTACGTTAAACTGTCCGTTTTTCCCTGCTCCGAGATATAATGAAATCATGAAGAAATCATACGCTTACCTGCTTTTTGACTGGGACGGCATGATCGCACGGACACTCGACCCGTGGTTTGATGCGAAAGTCGCAATCACGAAAAAATACGGCGTCAATGCATCTGACGAAGAAATTGTTGCGTCATTTGGACATTTTTTGCATTATTGCCGAGACGTATGGCGCTTCGACAATCCCGAAAAAGTTTACAAAGAAATGTCTGATGCTGCCCGAGTTGGCATAGCCAAAACGTCCACATACACAGGCGCGGTGGAAACGCTATCGGGTTTGCACCGTGCTGGTAAAACATTGGCGCTAGTTACCACTTCGCCAAAACATAATCTTGACGCTCTCATAGACCGGCTCGGTTTGAGATCAATTTTCGATGTTATTTTGACCGGTGAAGATGTTGCCAAACACAAACCGCACCCGCAATCTCTGGAAAAAGCTTTCGCCGCGCTTGGCGCGACTGACAAATCAAAAACCATCATGATCGGCGACAGCGGTAATGATATTGAAGCCGCCGCCAACTTTGGCTGCGATTCTATCCTCTTTTATCCGCCAGAGCACAAAAAGTTCTATCGGCTCGACGAGCTTACATCCCACAACCCCACATACGTCGTGACCGACTTTCGCGACATAGCGGGCATTGTCAACTGAACACATCCAAACGCTCACAGCTCACAGCTTTGACAATCGGCAACATGCACAAGGCGGGCGCAGATAGTGTATGATTGAAAAGATAGCATAAACAAAAGGAGACGGCGTGATCGATCTACAAAATATCAGCCAAGGCGGCGGTAGTATCGTCGAGCTTGTCAGCCGCTTGCGCGACATAGAAAAACACAATGACCGTGAGATGTTTCGCCAAACGATGCGGCGCGTCGGGCTGCTGGTTGCCAACGAGCTGAGTAAAACGTTTACATACCAAGCAGTGCCTATCACGACGCCGCTGGCTCAGACAACTGGCCATCAACTGTCAGCCCCGCCAGTCGTAGCAACTATTTTGCGAGCTGGGCTGCCGCTGTATGAGGGCGTGCTCGATGTTTTTACCGGCGCCGACAGCGCATTTGTGGCAGCATACCGCAAACACGACGCCGATGGCAGTTTCAAAATCGCTGTCAACTACTGCACCTGTCCGGACTTGAGCGGACGCAGTTTGATTCTAGCCGACCCAATGATAGCGACCGGCAGCTCCCTCATCGATGGGCTGGAAGTGCTGTTTGAGCAAGGCGGCCAGCCAGATGAAGTCCATATCATCGCGGCAATCGGCGCCGAGCCGGGCGTGCACATGGTGCAAACAAAGTTGGAGCAATATGGGCTAAAGCGTGCATCAATATGGTGCGCCGCGATCGACCCCGAACTTGACGAAAACAAATACATCGTACCCGGACTGGGCGACGCTGGCGACCTAGCATTTGGCCCCAAAAAACAAGCCTAGCGCCTATAAAATCAGGCGCTAGGCTGTGCAAAAGCGGGTACGCTTACTTGCGTTTCGAGCGTGTTTTTGCGCGCGTTTTTGTTTGTGTTTTTGCACGTGTTTTGCTGCTACTGCGTTTTGCTTTTGGCGGCACCGAGGTATCGGCTGGTGCTTCGGCAACCAGATCATTGGCCGAGCTGCGGCTGACGGCGTGCATAATGTGATAGGCGGCAATCGCGGCGACAGTGCCGAGCGCAATGCCTTCAAACGCTAGGTCATTATTGACCGCCCAGGTGTAGTTGCCCGCCCCGACAATCAGAGCGATGGCAGCTGGCATCAAGTTTTCGTTTTTATGAAAGTTGACGCGGTTTTCAACCCAAATACGAGCGCCGAGTACGGCGATCAAACCGTAAAGCACAGTCGTGACGCCGCCGAGAACCGACAACGGCATGGTCAAAATCAGCGCGCCGAACTTCGGCGACAAACCAAGTCCAATCGCCGTCAGACCAGCCACCACATACGCGGCCGTTGAGTAAACCCGCGTGGCAGCCATGACGCCGATGTTTTCAGCGTACGTCGTGGTACCAGAACCGCCGAAAAAACCGGCCAGCATAGTTGACGCACCGTCGCCCATGTAGGCTTTGCCGAGCGATTTGTCGAGATCTTCGCCGGTCATCTCGGCCACGGCTTTGACGTGGCCAGTGTTTTCGGCGATCAGCACCAGCACGACTGGTAGCATCAGCAGAATTGGCGCCCAACTAAAGACCGGCGAGGCAAATTCGGGCAAACCGAACCATGCGGCGTCGTGTAGCGCCTGAACGGCTTTTGGATCAACTCCGCCCGCCAGTGCCGCCGTAACCCAGCCAACCAGCACACCGAGAAAAATCGATATGCGGCTCGCGAAACCTTTAGCCCAAGCGGCGATCAGCAAAATGCTGAGCACCGTAACAAGTGCATAAATCGGGTCGGCAAAAAAGTTTTGACCAGCCACGCCAGCCAGATTAAGGCCGATCAGCGCGACAATCGCACCAGTAACGACTGGCGGCATCAAACGATTGATCCAGCCATGTCCGACGCGGCTGACGACGAGACCGATGGCAAACAACAGAAAACCAACCGCGACAATACCAGCCAGCGCCGCACCCATACCGCCGCCGGTTTTTGCTGCAATCACTGGGCTGATGAACGCAAAGCTCGACCCCAAATAGCTCGGAATTTTGTTTCGCGTAATGATCAGGAAAATCAGCGTACCAACACCCGAAAAGAAAATCGTCGTTGTCGGCGGAAAGCCAGTCAGCAGCGGAACCAAAAACGTCGCCCCAAACATGGCGACGATGTGCTGCATCCCGATTCCGATCGTTTGTAACCACGGCAGCCGCTCGCTTGGCATCACGACGCCGTCCGCAGGGACTTTCGCCCTGAGGTTCCACAGTTTCATACACACCTCCTTTTTGGCATGAAATTACCTGCCACACTATAAACTGAGCTAAGCGACATGTAAAGCATTCGGCACCCAGACAGGCCAGTTGATTGACCGCAAGCGTCATTTGGCGTACGATGACGATATATTAAGAATGAGGGGAGTGTAATGACAGGCATACAAAAGCTTGAATCACAACTAAACGAGGTGTTTGGAAAACAAGCGCCCAAATTACCAGACAATGGCAAAAAGATCCTCGTCGAGTGGCTGCCAATACTCATGCTCGTCTGTGCAGCGATAACAGTATTCGCCGCTTGGGGGCTTTGGTCAGCTGCGACAAGAACCAGCGGCATCGTCAAGCTGACAAACGAGCTGAGTAAAGCCTACGGCGACGGCACAGTGATATCGACAAACGAATTAACCCCATGGGTCTGGTCCGCAATCGCCTTTCTCGGCGTCATGACCGCCCTGTATCTCATGGCATACAACCCCTTAAAGGCGCGTTTGAAACGGGGTTGGGATCTACTATTCTACGCCAGTCTTGTGAGCCTCGCATACTCTGCTGTTACACTTTTTGTAGATGGGCGCGGTTTTGGCTCTCTCCTTTTTGGTCTCGTCGGCACCGCCATCGGCTGGTGGCTTCTTTTCCAAGTCCGACCAGCTTACGCAGCAAAAGCCGCAGCGCCAAAAAAGACCGCTCCGAAAAAATAGCTCACTGCTCTAGCTCGTGTATTTTCTCGTGGTCGAGTCCGTAGTAATGCGCGATTTCGTGCCAGAGAGTATGGCGAATGTTTTCGTACAAGCTTGCTTCGCCGCTGCTCCGTGCAAAGAGCGGCAGCTTGAAAAGCGTTATAACGTCTGGCACTACTGGCTCTTTCCCTTGCCTTTGCGGCAGTGGTACGCCGCTGTATAGCCCAAGCAGTGTTTCGTTACCGCGAAGCTTCAGCTCCTTGCGTTGCTGCGGTGTCGGTTCGTCTGCCGTCACGATTGCGACGTTTTTTACCCTATCTCGGTGCTTTGCTGGAAGCGAGTCAAACGCTCGGTCAATCAGTTCATGAAAAGCTTGTTCAGATATCTCCATGACTATCCTTCGAACTTCAGCCGAGCCAAAAGCCAGTCGCGCGGAAGAATGCTCAAAAAGTAGCCAGCGCGAGGCCCGCTCGATTTACCAATGAGCAAACGGTAGATTGCGCCAAACAACTCCTTCGGCTGCAAGCCCAACTCATCCTTAAAACTGTACAGCGCTAGGTGAAAAAACTCGCCCTCCGCGTCTACTGGCGCAGCAGCGATTTTTTCTGCCAAGCCAGCGAAAAGTGCTATTTCAACTTCGCTGAATTCATCTTTTGTAACATGCTCTCGCAAACTAAATTTCACATCGTCTGGTGCGCGTTTATCCAGCCAGGCGTCTATAAACTGTAGCTCATGCATGATGGCATCTGCCTCTTCTGCGGCGACGTCGGCATGTTCGGTTCGCTTCACCACCTCAAGCGTACGCGCCGCGTCGCGCAAACTCGCCTGATAGCTCGCTACCAAGTGGCTAAACGGCACGCGGCTCACCGTACGCGCCGTACCGCCGCGTGTACAAATATACAGGAGCTGCTTTTCGGCCTCAGTTTTTTCGGGCTTTGCAGCAAAAGCGGCATATTCATCCATAAGTTTTACCACGCCGCCAACAGGGTCAAAATAGATTCGCTTCTTTGGCGGAGCACTCAAAATGAGGTAGCGCACAACCTCGGCAGGCATAATACGAACACCCTCTTCGGCGTCCAGCCCCGTGCCCTTACTTGCACTCATTTTTTTCGTATCGCCCGCAAGATTGATGAAATCATACGGTACCGGATATGGCGCTTCCGACCCGTACACATCCTTCATAATCTGCACGCCTGTATCGTAGCTTCCTCCCGCACTGGCGTGATCTCGGCCAAACGGTTCAACCGCTATGTTGAGCAGCCACCAGCGCCCCGGCCAGTCAAGCCGCCAGTCGAGCTTTACGCTGCCATCATCGTAAGCTATGCGCTGCTCCACACCATTAGCGTCTCGGTATGCAAGCGTTTTCTGCGTCGTGTCGAGCGAAACAAACGCTCGTTTTTTCAGCCTCCCCTCTTCCATGATCTGAATAGGAGACCATGAGTCCTCTAGTTTTCGACCAGAGATTGTTTCGAGCGCCTGCCTTGCCTGCGGTAGTCGTGCAAGACACTGCTCGATAGCCGGCACAAAAAACCCGCTGCGGTATTTTTCGTGAGACGCCACAAAAGACACTTCTAAACCGAGTGTTTTGCAGGCGCGCTGAAGCTGCGCCGTAAAATACGCACCGTACGACTCCGCCTGTCCATCTGGAGATGGTATATCGCACAAAGGCATACCAAGATAGTTTTCGAACTGCGACGGCACATCCACCGGCACCTTGCGCAGACCATCAAGGTCATCAGAAAAATAGACGTGTCTCGCCTGGCGGCCGCGCCGCTGCAATTCAAGCAAAAGAGCGTCGCATATCACCAGTTCGCGCATATGTCCCAAATGGTGCGTCCCACTCGGCGAACCGCCAGACTCAAGTAAAATCTCCCCTTCTGGCTGCCGAGCAACGAGCTCGTCAACGATAGTATTTAACCACTGCATATCGCATGTATTGTACCCGATTTCGTAAGAAGTTAGAAAGACTTTTGCAGTTTTTCTAACTCCTACGCTACACAGACCCAAAGCACGCGCCAAAAAGTACTCATTGGTACGTACCGCTAAAAATCGATTTTTTCGCCCAGGATAGTTTTTTCACCGTAAATGTATAGGTTGAAGTACATTTTCAGCACCGCCAGCGGCTCTCGGTAGTAGGCATTTCTGGCGCTTACTCCGCTGGCCATACCATAGCTTTGAATACCGAAGTGACGACAGGTATATATTGCTCGAGGCAAGTGGGAGCGAGTCGAGAACAGCAAAGCTTTGCGGATAGAAAATATTTTTCTGGCGCGCTCGCAGGTTTCATAGGTACTGCGCCCAGCAAAATCTTCTTGCAATTTTTCGGCATCAATCCGATACGTTTTGATCAAATATGTTTTCATCGCCTCTGGTTCGTTGTATTGCAGCGTTCTGTTGTCGCCGCTGAGCAATAACTTTTTCACTTTCCCAGTTAGCATCGCCTGAGCCGCGATATCCAAGCGCGACCGCAGTTCGCCGCGAGGTTGTTTGCGGCGGTCAATGCCAGAGCCAAAAACAATTCCATATTCAAAGCTTGGAGCTTGGCTGGTGGTAGCATACACGTGCTTCTTCATACCGATCATTGGCAGACTAGCCAGTACAAACAGCACAAACATACCGACAAAAAACAGACAGGCCAGTTTAACTGGTAATTTTTTACACACTGCACGAGAAAACATGTCGTCCACCGTAACTCGCTACATATACTTCTGGCGGCAGACCGCTACGTCCTACGCGCACCAGTGGCTTCGCTGCAAGAAAAGCATATAGTTCTAGTTTTATATTACCCAGTATTGTCATAGAAACTTACGTATATTTTACACCAAGTACTGTGGGGTTTATCGCTCGAAATCGGAGTTAAATCGGAGTTAACTCCGATTTCGAACAAAGTAAAGATACGCTACGAAAGCCAAGCAACCAAATCAAGTAGTAGACGATACCGCCCACCAGACACCCAACTTCACTCCACGGGAATTTTACAAGCTACATAGAATGTGTCGCCTAAATTCTCATTCAAATCGCAACCCCCAAATAAGGCTTGAGTAGCTCGGCGGGGCTTCTGTAGCCGTGTCGTTTACGTGGTCTAGTATTGAGCAGG
>PDWI01000857.1_pt1 | contig 49534 bp, 45 predicted proteins | sample 1430891 | NCBI WGS metagenome assembly PDWI01 (sample SAMN01162508, study PRJNA174530) | Oral metagenome, whole genome shotgun sequencing project. | biome: Marine environment; feature: Marine mammal; material: Swab sample of the gingival sulcus; isolation source: swab sample of gingival sulcus...
AATGCTCGACATTACTTGTAGTGCCTTGCGCTTTACGCCTTGATAGGAAAACATGCTGCACACCGACAAAAAACAATATCTCGTGACTACACTACCTAGAGTTGTAGAATCATTCGGTTATCTAATCCATTTACGGCGGTATATTTTTATCCGGTAAATTATTACGTTGAGTGCGTTTCTTTTAACAAAAGTCATTAAAAAATTTTACGCTATTGGTGTTATATTCGGATTGAGGACAAGCCCCAGTCTTGTAGAGGGTTGATACAGATAGTACAATAGACCGATGTCATTGGATAAAAATAAATTATTTTCAACGCAACAGCAGGTGCTGCAGCAACACATATTGGAAAGTACCCCCAAGTCGTACAATTCCAGTCAGCATATTACCATTCCCAAAAGTGAAGGAAATGGTTTTTTTGATATGCATTATTTTGATGATTTATTATTGGGACGCTCTGATATTTGCTATTTTCAAGACAAGCAGCTTACCAATGCCAATGTTGAAAAAGCTTGCAGTTTTCATATTATGCTATCGGGAGAAGTTCGTTATCATTGGCAGGCACAAGATAAATTTTATACAATGAAGTCCCCGGAGATTTGGTTTCTTATGGGGGATTTTGGTTTGTGTTCCAGTCATATGGCGGCAAACTGCCGTATTAAAAATTTATTGCTGCACTTTTCTCCCGAATTTCTGCAAAAACTTGTTCCTGATACACCACAAAACAGTTCCCTGATACGATTATTGCACAGTGATAAGACAGATGCCATACGCTTGTCTGATTTGTCTATTAAGACCCGACAATTTGCTGAGCAGTTATATCGTTATCCTGCCAAAGAACCCGTTGAATTTTTAGCTATTCACGGAGCATGCCTGTCTTTTGTCAATCAACTACTGACAGAAAACCTGAATAATATAAAGTCAAATGATAAACCGACAAGTGCTATGTTAGTGCGTGATTTTCTTGATGAATATTATGATAAAAACTTGACTATTCGGCAACTGGCACATAAATTTTGTACCAACGAATGTGATTTAAAACGTCAATTTAAACACTTAACGGGCTTGACAATCAACCGTTACCGACGCAATAGGCGCTTGCAAATTGCCCTTTCTCTGTTGGAGCAAGGTATACCAATAGCCAAAGTCGCCAGTCAGGTTGGCTATAACAGTACCGATTATTTTGTGCGTGTTTTTTCTAAACACATGGGTGTTAACCCAAAAAATATACCTTAATTAATTCAATTAGTTTCCCGATAGTTTGAAATTATTTCCAATAGTATGAGGAATGCTATTTATTCTCATTTGAGAAGTAGTTATAATCACTTTTCTCCATTGTGTTTTTATGTAAAAGGATAATCAAGATGAATTTTAAATATAAATTACTTTCTGTGATGATTGCCGGTGTCTGTACAGGGGTTATGGCTCAAGAAAATATTCAGGCAGCTACCAATAATAGTGATGTCTCGGATTTAGGTACGATAACCGTCACTGCCAGAGGCATCAGCGAAGACTCGCTACGCACGCCGTTTGCCATTAAAATCATTGACGGTAGTACAATTGCTGATAAAAAACTAACCAATGCCCGGGATTTACTGCGGACTCAAGCTGCTAATAATATTCACGAAGGTGGCAATGTTGTGACATCAACTTTATGGATGCGTGGTATCGGCTCGTTAATGATGACCAGCTTAGATGATAACTCTGTTGATTTTCGTATTGACGGCATCAGCAACGGTAAAACGGGATTGGCGAGAAATTTACTTGATGTTGAACGGGTGGAAATTGCCAAAGGGCCACAGGGCACATTAATGGGTTCCGGTGCCGAAGCAGGCAGTTTTAATATCAAAACCATTGATCCGGAAGATGAATTTGATATACATGCCGGCGTTGGTGTGGGAAATCACAACCTCAAAGAAATTAATGCGATGGTCAATGTGCCCATGGATAATAATATCGCTTTGCGAGTGGCGGCGATGTCACAATCAAAAGATAATGATTTTATCAAACGAGAAGACGGCCGGCCCTTGACGAAAAAAGAAAAGAAAGGCATCCAATTGAAATTAGGCTGGCACGATGATGCTGACAATAATAGTGCGGTGCTAGGTTTATATCACGATAACACGACAGGTAATGTACCCGTACTGCAAAAAGAATTTGACCACTACAAAGTGGCTACCGCCAACTTGCCACATAGTGCTGATGATACGGCAAAAGGTATTAACTTGACGGTGAAATCTGATGTTGGCTTTGCTGATTTTACTTCAATAACGGGTTATCATCATTTTGATGGCCAATTCGTGCGTCCGGGTATTTTGCCGGAAACGATGTTCGGTGCCTTTCCTGAGCCTGTTGCACCGACGCTGATAGCTGTCTTTTCTGACCCTAAAAACAATACAATGAATACCCTAAACAGCCATAAACAGCTATCGCAAGAGTTTCGTTTAGCGTCACAAGAAGATGCCGACATCAAATGGGTAAGCGGCTTGTATTTTGCAAAGAAAAAACGGCAAATGCACGTAGACAGTAAGATTGCCGTACCGACACCATTCAACGGCACTTTTTATAACGGCGACACCGATAAGTCTTGGGAAAAATCGGGGCAAGCCATTTTCGGTGAGGTGACTGTTCCTGCGGTTGATAAGCTTGAGGTGATTGCTGGTGCCAGGGTAGCACATGAAAAACTGGATTATAAAGTTAATTGGTCACCGAATACAACGCACTCTCAATTTGCTAACGGGGCCAAAAGCGATCACCTTATCCTCAGTGATACAGCCGTTACAGGGCGCTTGGGTTTGAGTTATGCGATTACGCCTGAGGCAAGTATTTACGCTTTGCAATCGCGAGGCTATAAATTTGGCGATTTTGATGATTTTGATGGCAATATTGCCATTGCGTCCACATCACAGCAATATAAGCCAAGTGTCATTAATGCCTCCGAAATTGGTGTAAAAGTTCGTAGTGCTAATCAACGTCTCACGCTGGGTGTTGCCGCCTATCAAAATCGTATTAAAGACGACCGTATTCGTTTGACTGATATGCGGTTTAGCACCACGGTAGGCAATGCCGATACGGTGGCGCGTGGCCTGGAACTATCGGGAGATTGGCAAATCAGCGATATGGCAAAAATTTACGGTGAAGTCGCATTTGCTAAAACCAAAGTCACTAAAGTATCAGCAGATCATCTTAGCGTAACTCAAGTAGGTAATGAAAAACCACAAGCACCGAGAGTAAGTGGTAGCATTGGTATTACATTGGGTGATGAGATTGATATTATAAAAGACGGTAACTGGTTTGCCGATGTCAATTATCGCTATGTCGGTAGTCGTTACGCTCAACCTGACAATAAACAAAAATTAGGTAATTACGGCATCATTAACGCCAGTGTTGGTATTGCTAATGACCACCATAGGTTAATGCTGTGGGGTAACAATTTAACGAATGAAAAATACCTGGAAAGCGGTGTTAAAAACGGTATCGGTGTTTTAGGCGCAGAACGTAGTTTTGGTTTGCAGTACAGTTATCAGTTTTGATTGAATTTTACCAAAACCGTTGCGGTAGTATTAGAGGGTGTTTCGTAACGACAACCCTTAAAAAAACGGCTTGTTAACGGCTTACTTTAATTTAATCGTCTTTCGGGGTATAAACAGTGCTATTCAGGTTACCCAGACACTTGGCAGTGATGACGGCCAGTGTTTACACCACGCAATATCTTGGTGTTGCTTTTATTTTTGCCGCCGCGGTCGTTGTTTTACGTGAGGCGGGCGTCGGTTTGGATAAACTTGCCCTTATTCATCTTATTGGCTTACCCATTGCCGGCAAAATTTTTTATGCCCCTTTTATTGACCGCTATCGCTTGCCGTTTCAAGGACAGTATCGTAGTTGGTTATTATTGGCACAAGGCTTGATGACAATCATTTTATTTATTGTTGGTCTGCTTGATTTTCACACGCAACTCCTGCCGATTTTTGCTATTTTAATGGGGTATACTTTTATCGTCGCTCTGCAAGATGTTGCCATCGACGGGTTGGTGTGCAAAATATTTGATAAAAGCCAGCGAAAATACGCCAATAGTTTACAATTTTCCAGTAATCTGCTTGGTAATATCATTGGTGGTGGCGTTTTGCTGATAACCTATCCGTATCTGGGTTGGCAAGGTTCGTTATGGGTACTTGCCGGGCTTACCGCAATTTCTTGGTTGCAGTTGGTCTTTTATAATGAGCCGGAGCAAACAACGGTACCATTGACATTTAAGCGTTTATTCGGTGATTGTAAGCATTTTATCATGCACAACAAACGCTGGTTTGTGTGGTTGGTTATTTATCCATTGGGCAGCGTAGGCGCATTCACCGTGTTAACGCCAATGCTTGTCGATGCAGGTTGGGATAAAAGCTCAATCGGTTTTGCCGTTAAAATTTATGGTTCAATTATCGGCGTATGTTCGGCACTATCAGCGGCATTGATTATCAAAAAAATAGGGCGTTACCGTTGTTTGCGTTATCTTACTTTTGCGTTGGCAATATCGCCAATTTTAATGTTACTGACTGCTTTGGGTATAACGCATAAACTTTATGTTTATGTTGTTATTACCGCGTATTTTATCGTTTTCCCGGCGGTACTTGCCACGTTTGCTACATTGATGATGGATAAAGCCAGTGCTTACCCGCAATGCCGAGCGACCTTATTTACTTTGCAATTCAGTCTTCAATCGTTGTTAAGTTTTGTTTATGCCGGTCTTTTTATGGCGCTGGCAAAATTTGTTGGCTATGAATTTGTTATCGTATTGGGGATTGTCTGTACGTTTTTCTGTGCCATCGTATCTCCATGGTACTTGCGGGAGTAACACCATGCAAACTGCAGTGACTAATGTTGATGAAAAAATTGATTTAATTGAACATATTAACCAAGATCACAGCGATGAGATGATGGCGGTGGTGCAGGCTTATACCCGCATTCAAACGATGCAATCGGCTTATTTGTCCGATATTTTTGCAGAAGGCGTAGATATCGCCGTGATCCATAGTAATGGCAGAACAGAAAAGGTATTTTTACCCTTTGATGTGCAGGGTGATATGGAGGAAAAGATACTTTATCTTGCCTATTCGGCAATGGCAAAATTGGGTAAACCGCTCAGCGATTCCCGCAGACAGTTTTTTACCGTAGAAAAAAGTGCAATGCTGACGCCAAATATTATCCGTTTAACTATCCAAAGCCCTGTTGCTTTACCTGAAAATCAGCCTGCTTATGCCTATGGTTTTCTGCTAAAAACCTTACGCACAATGCCCAATAAAATCAAACCGGCAGTAAAACAAAAAGGTATTATAAAAAAGTATTGTGATATTGCATTGTTATGGTTTATTAAAAAACAATCCGGAAAACAAAGAAATAAAATTTTATACAGTATGAATAAAGGCATTCGTTACTATACGTTACAAACGGCATGGCGAAGTGAGGACAGTGGCTTTTATAATATGGGTTTTGTCGATATTTTTCTACACGGCAATAGTGCCGGCAATGAATGGGCAAAAAAATTACAAGCAGGCGATGTCATTACCACGCGTGTTGAAGGAGAAGACAAACATCAAAACATACATCAAGGACAAGCGCTGTTAGTTGCAGATGAGACAGGTTACCCGGCGTTGTTAGGTTTGCTGCAACAGTGGAAAAATCCTCTTGCACCGTATGTTGTCATCGTCAGTAGCGATGAAAAAGACCAGGATTATTTCAAATCCGGTGATATGCAAATGGCAAAAACAATGCAACAAATTGTCTGTCCCGCCAATATTCAGGGAGAGCGTATTATAGAGATAATTTCAGCCTTTGATGATATTACAACCGCTTGGGGAGCAATAGAAAAACAATCGGCAAAAGTGCTGCGTGCTTACCTGCGCAACCACAACAAAATACAAGGTAATAACAATCGTATTCGCGGTTATTGGACGTTATAGTACTCAAAAAATTTCATTGAGAAATTTGGATAAGGATAATTTCCATTGTTTTATTTAGTTAAACACGCGCCGATTCTTCTGCTAGCGTGGACAAAATGCAGTATATAAGAAGATATCGAATGACCCCAAAGTCATTTGCTCGATGCTCGACATCGGATTGTTTTGCCAATTATTGCCGTTTTGTCGCGACGGTATGTCCCGTCATTGTATCGGGTAAATCACTACCTAATAAAAAATGATACCGATTTCTCAATGCATAATGAGTGGGCGCTATTGATTATATGAATCGAATAATCGGGTATGATAAAGCTGCAAAAAATGCAGCCACAATACTCATAACGATAAAACCCTTTAAAAAACCGACAAAATGGAATTTATAGTTTTTATTGCCCGGATAATTTTCTGTTCCCGGCAACATAAAAAATTTAAGAGATAAGGTACAAATAAATAACCAATCTACAATCAATAAATCAACTATATTCCATGTTATGCAAATAATCCATAAGTGAGCAAATAAGTCAAAAAATGATACATTTTGTTTTGAATAGTGAATGAATACAAATAATAATAATAAGATAAAGGCAATCGAAAGTCCCGCTATGCCAAATAAAATGCCAAGTCTTTTTTGTGTTTTTTCCGGTTTTGGGACATTGGCAATCTTTCTGACATCTTCAGGGTAGTCGTGTTCTATCGTAAAGGGAAATATTCTTACACATACACCAACAAAAATAATCCATAATAATGACCAAATAATGCCTTCGGTAAATATTATTGTAAAATTTATCATTTATTGCCCTCCTGTCGCTCCGTTTTCACTGATTCAACGCAGGCTTATTATAGCAAATACCACAAAGGAACAGGAACAGTACAACGGGTAAAATAATTTAATTTATCGTAAGTGCTTTCTTCTGCTACAATACCGCCTATGTCAGCACCACAAGCAATTACTATTTTGGGGGCAACGGGTTCCATTGGTACACAAACCTTGGATGTGATTGCCCGCCACCCGCAGCATTTTTCCGTTTTTGCCCTTTCCGCCCACAGCAATGCCGATTTGTTATTCAAACAGTGCCAGGCGTATGTCCCGCGTTATGCTGTCATTGGAGAGTCGGCTTATGCCCCCCTTAAGTTGCGTTTTCAGCAAGCCGGCTTGTCAACACAATTGCTTTGCGGGCAGCAAGCTCTGGCGGACATCGCCTGTCATCAAGACGTTTCCCAAGTGGTGGCAGGCATTGTCGGCGGGGCGGGACTGCGATCTATTCACGCAGCCGTGAATGCCGGCAAACGACTGTTGTTGGCTAATAAAGAATCGTTGGTGATGACGGGTGAGTTATTGTTGCAAACCGCTCAAAAAACGGGGGCGAGTATTTTACCGTTGGACAGCGAACATAATGCCTTGTTTCAATGTTTACCAAGCGCACAAGGATTTAGGGAAAAAACCCTGGCCGAAGCCGGCGTTGCCAAGTTACTATTGACCGGATCGGGCGGGCCGTTTCGGCAAACACCGCTTAGCGAATTAGCGGATAAAACACCCGCTGAAGCTTGCTGTCATCCGAATTGGTGTATGGGACGGAAAATTTCCGTCGATTCGGCCACTATGATGAATAAAGGTTTGGAATATATCGAAGCAAAACTTTTATTTGCCGCCCAGGACAGTGAACTGGATATCATTATTCATCCTCAGTCTATTGTTCATTCGTTGGTGCAATATCGTGACGGTACATCATTGGCACAAATTGGCCACAGCGATATGCGGGTGCCAATAGCTTATGCCTTGAGTTACCCCAAACGTATTTCATCAGGCGTCGGCGATATTGATTTGTCTCAACATACTTTATCATTTGAAAGCGTGGATTATCGGCGTTACCCGTGTCTGAAACTGGCCATTGATTTGGCTAACGACAATGTTAAAACCACGGTAATGAATGCCGCCAACGAGGTTGCGGTGGCAGCTTTTCTTGCTCAAAAAATTCAATTTGGGCAAATTTACCGGGTAGTGGCAGATTGCGTGACGCTTGATTTTGAGGGAATTACCACCATTAACAGTGTTGATGACGTGCTGCATTTGGATGCTGTGGCCAGACGAGCGGCGAAAAATAGTATTGAACATCAATTAAATCGTTAATACATTATGCTGGATATTTCTCATTTATTACTGTCGGTGTTAGGGTTCACTCTAACCATTTCCTTTTTGGTTGCCATTCACGAGTACGGTCATTTTTGGGTGGCAAGAAAGTTTGGCGTGAAAATTGAAAAATTTTCTATCGGTTTCGGTAAGCCTATTGTTAAGTGGTATGGTAAACGGGATAATACCGAATACAGTATTGCTTGGATTCCGTTGGGCGGTTATGTCAAGATGTACGGTGAAAATCCTGCTGAAGTCGATGCAAGTATTCAGACAACCGATCACGATAGCAGTGATATTAGTGATATCGGGCATTTTGGTAAAGCCGGGAGTTTTTCGGCTTTACCGGCAATAAAGCGTTTTCTGATTGCTTTTGCCGGGCCGGCGGTTAACTTGCTGTTTGCCATACTGGCCTTGTGGTTTTTGTTTATTTTGGGTGTGCCTGACTTAAAACCCTATGTAGGGAGGGTCGTTGCGAATTCCATTTTTGCCCAAGCCGGTATTCAGCGCGGGGCGGAAATTATCGCCGTTGATAATAAAGAAACCAAAACTCTCACCGACACGGCGATATACTTAGTGGATCATCTTGGGCAAACCAAGGTGTCGATAACCACTATAGACAGTAGTGGTCTTAAACAAACGACAACCGTGGATTTAAGTCGTTTGCCTGTCGGTAGTGAGTTACATATAAATCAAGCTTTAGGGTTTAATTGGCAATTTAGTGAAGCGACTGAAAATTTGCCGGCAAGCATCAGTCAAGTGGTGGCCAATTCTCCGGCTGATAAAGCCGGGTTGCAAGTTGCCGATCACATTACCCGTGTCAATGGAAAAATTATTCGTCACTGGCAAGGTTTTGTCGATATCATTCGTGCCAACGCCAATCAGCCGCTGACATTGACGGTTAACCGCCACGGCGCGATGAAACAACTCAAGTTAACGCCTGCCCCCAACCCGAATAATGCTGCAATAGGCTATGCCGGTGTTGCTCCGGAAATACCCGATGATTTGTTTGCTCAGTACCGCACCGTCAAACGCTTTGGTTTTTTTGAGGCGCTACCTATGGCGGTACGGGAAAACTATTTACAAGCCAAACTTACCTTAAAAACAATCGGGCGAATAATATCGGGTCGTGCTTCCATTAAAAACATGGGCGGGCCGTTGACAATTGCCGATTATTCCGGGCAAACCCTAAAGGCGGGCTATGTGTCTTATTTGAAATTTTTGGCGGCCATTAGTTTAACCTTGGCGGTGATGAATTTGTTACCGGTTCCCGTCTTGGATGGCGGGCATATGGCATTGTACGGTATTGAGATGGTGCGTGGTAAGCCGGTTTCCCAGCGTACCGCTGAACTGTTGTTGCGTATCGGTATGTCTGTTTTATTGACTTTTATGCTCATTGTTATCAGCGTCGATTTATGGAAGTATTTACTTGAGTAGTGAATAAGTTAGATTGACCATTCAATACGCCGTAACTGAATCGCTTCGGCCAAATGATTTTTCCCGATGCTGGCGGCATTGTCCAAGTCGGCGATAGTTCTGGCCAATTTTTGGATACGATGATAGCTACGCATAGAAAGGCTCAGGGCTTTAGCTGCTTGGTTGAGCATAGCGGTATTGCTGTCGTTTAAGGCACAGAATGTGTTAATTTTTGCTGTGGGTAGATTGGCGTTGGCACAACCTTGTCGCTGCATTTGCTGGTTGCGGGCTTTTTTCACCTGTTCACGCATAAAATCACTGCAATATTCCGGCTTGGTTTCTTCGGCCAGGCGTTCGTGTTTAATCCGCGGTACTTCGGTGATGATATCGATACGGTCGATAAAAGGCCCGGAAATTTTATTACGATAACGGGCGATTTGGTCGGGGGTGTCGGTGCAAGGCTTTTCGTCATCGCCCAAATAACCGCAAGGACAGGGATTCATCGCTGCAATCAGCTGAAAATTGGCCGGATATTCCATTTGTTTGGTCGCCCGGGAAATGGCAATATGGTCGTTTTCCAACGGTTCCCGCAACACTTCCAATACCTGCCGAGAAAATTCCGGTAATTCATCCAAAAATAACACACCGTTGTGGGCCAATGAAATTTCCCCGGGTTTGGGGTTGCTGCCACCTCCCACCAAAGCCGGTGAGGAGGCGGAGTGATGCGGTTGCCTGAACGGGCGTTTGCCCCACTGTTGCGGATTAAAACCGTGGTGTGAGATAGAATAAATACTGGCGGTTTCCAGTGCCTCGGTTTCTGTCATTTCGGGCAAAATGGTTGGCATACGTGAGGCCAACATCGATTTCCCCGTGCCGGGTGAGCCCAGCATCAGCACATTATGACCGCCCGCGGCGGCAATCAGCAGTATCCGCTTGGCGTGTTCCTGACCTTTAATATCGGCAAAATCCAGCAATGTTTCTTGACGGTAATGATTGGATTGGTAACTGACTTGTGGTAAGGCCGTATCTTGTTGTGTATGAGCAAAAATATCCAGTAGATGTCTGGCTTTGTAAGCCGTTAATGACTGCACCAGAGCGGCTTCGTTTTCATTGTCTGCCGGTAAAATGAGGCGGTGTTTATCGTTGCTGCAAGCAAGCGCGGTCGGCAAAATACCGCGCACAGGACGAATTTCTCCCGATAATGCCAGTTCTCCGATAAACTCGTGGTCTGTTAGTAAGTCGGCGTTCATTTGCCCGGAGGCAACCAAAATACCCACGGCAATGCCCAAATCAAAGCGTGACCCTTCTTTAGGCACGTCGGCAGGGGCAAGGCTGACGGTAATCCGTTTATTGGGAAAAGTAAAACCGGCATTTTGTATGGCGGCTCGCACCCGGTCTTTACTTTCTCTCACTGCCGCCTCAGGTAAGCCAACCACGGTAAAGCCGGGTAAACCGTTGGCGAGGTGGATTTCAATAGTAATCGGCAGCGAGTGCATACCATTTTGGGCACGCGAATAAACGGTGGCTAGTGACATAATCTTGATACGTTTTTTAAAACTGTAGGCGATTGTACCATAACGTCAGCAATTGTGGTAAGCGGTGGTAACGATAAAACTGCGAAATCGTCGATATAGTTGATGAAAAAGATTGACGAAAGCGGAAAAAAGGCGTATATTCCCCCGATTATTTTTAATTCTTAATAGTAGGAACTTATTATGAAACAGAAGCGTACTTTTCAACCTAGTAATATCAAACGTAAGCGCTCACACGGTTTCCGTGCCCGTATGGCAACCCGAGGGGGACGTGCGGTTATCAATGCCCGTCGTGCTAAGGGGCGTCGCCGTTTATCCGCTTAACTGCAGAGTAAGTTGCGTAGAAAATGACACTTGAGCATAGCTTTAGCAAGGCTAGGCGGCTAAAAAAAGCGAGTGAATTTTCTGCGGTTTATCAGTGCAATCAGACCAGAGTAAAAGGTCAATACTTTGTCGTATTGGCCTTTTCTCGCTTTCAGCAGTTTGCTAACGCCGGTACAAGTGATATAATCCCCGCGTTGCCCGTTGGGCGAGTGGGTGTGGTGGTGTCTAAGAAAGTATCTAAACTGGCGGTACGGAGAAACCGTATTAAGCGTCTGATAAGAGAACAATTTAGACAAAAAAAACACCCCGATGGCGTTGATTTTGTCGTACTTGCCAAGCCCCGGGCGGCAGTTGCGAAAAATCGACAATTAAGCGATGAACTTAATGACTTGTGGATAAAACTTCATAAACGATGCGATACTGTCTGATTGCCTTAATTAAACTATATAAATTGCTGTTAAGCCCGATAATGGGCAACGCCTGCCGTTTTCAACCGACGTGTTCAACTTATTCACTTGAGGCGATTGAAAAACACGGTGCAATTAAAGGTGCTTACTTAATGCTGAAACGTATCGGACGTTGTCAACCATTGTGTCAAGGTGGCTATGACCCGGTACCGGAAGTTAAAAAATCCTCCAATCGATAGTAAACTTGCAAAAAAACAAATTAGGCTTTATAAATGAATAATATCAAACCGACGCTGTGGGCGTTATTATTTTCCATTGTACTTATTTTATGGTTTAAATGGGACGCCGCCAATGCTCCGAAAATCACCGAACCGGCACAAACTCAAGCACAGTCAGGTGTGGAGGATAGCAAAAATTTACCGTCCCCTGCTGCTGATACGGCGGTAAAGCCGAACCAATCCGTACCCAATGTCGAATCGAAAGCCACTCACACCGGCAAGCTCATTACGGTGAAAACCGATGTCTTGGAACTATCCATTGATACGCAAGGCGGTACGATTGTAGAAAGTAAATTATTAAAATATCCCGTGTCGATTACCGACAAGACACCGATTAAGCTATTTGATGCAACGCCTGCCAAACTATTCCAACTGGAATCCGGGCTAAACTCCAATCATCGTAAAAATGCAACACATTTGGCAATTTTTTCGGCTGATAAGACCCGTTATGAGATGACAGGAGACAGTATTGCCATACCGTTGACCTGGTCAAACAACGGGGTTAGCGTGACCAAAACCTTTACTTTCTACAAAGGGCGTTATGATTTTGATATTATCCAACAGGTCAATAATCAATCGAATAAACCTTGGACGGGCTATCAGTATCGTCAATTGAAACGAGCGGAAGTGGTGGTTAAACGGGGAATGACAACCTTTAATACCTTTGCCGGAGCGGCCTACTCAACACCTGATAATAAGTATGAACGTTTGCAATTTTCAGACATATCTGATTTTCAACAAGACGCCAATCAAATCATCAAAACAGGTGGTGCAGGTAATGAATGCAATCCGTACTACTGTTTGGCCAAAAATGTACCGGACGGTTGGGAAGCGATGATACAGCATTACTTTATGGGTGCATTGATTACAAAAGCCGCGGATAAAGATGATTTTTATACAGGGCGCGGCGATTACTATATTATCGGTATGTCAGGACAATCGCACAAGGTGGATGTCGGTGGTAACTTTACCTTTAAAGCAACAGGTTTTGTCGGTCCTAAAGTGACCGGCAACTTGGCCGGCATTGCACCAAATTTGGGTAAGGCAACCGATTATGGTCCGTTCTTTTTCCTTTCCGAATTTTTGTTCAAAGTGCTGGATTGGGTGCATTCCGTGGTTAAAAATTGGGGTTGGGCCATCGTTATCGTCACTCTGGTGATTAAGACGTTGCTGTTCCCGTTGGCAGCAAAGAGCTTTAAATCAATGGCCAAAATGCGTAAATTTCAGCCGGAAATGGAGCGTATCCGCGAGCAATGCGGGGAAGACCGTCAGCTGCAAGGTAAAAAAATGATGGAGCTGTACAAAAAAGAAGGAATTAATCCGGCTTCCGGTTGCTTGCCGATTATCGTGCAAATTCCGATTTTTCTGGCATTTTATTATATGCTGATGGAATCGGTGGAACTGCGGCAGGCCCCGTGGATTTTTTGGATTAAAGATTTGTCCTTGAAAGACCCGTTGTATATTTTACCGGTGTTGAATATGGCCTTAATGTTTATCCAGCAGCGTTTGAATCCACCGCCATCTGACCCGATACAACGCCGTGTGATGATGTTCTTGCCATTGATTTTCGGGGTATTTTTCCTGTTCTTCCCGTCGGGTTTGGTGCTTTACTGGGCGGTATCGAATTTATTCTCGATTATCCAACAGTATGTTATTACCAAACGCTATGGCGGTTTGGCACATCCGCTGTCACATGCAGAAGACAAACATTATCACCCTAAAAAATAGGTCGATTGTTCTGCCAAGCTAGAGTAGGTTAAATGAGCCGATGACAGTAAAACCCGACAGCGTTGAGCCGGTCGGGTTTTGTTTTTTAAGCAAAACCAATTTTAAGAGAGAAATAATGATGATAGACAATGATACCATTGCCGCGATTGCTACCCCTGCCGGTATGGGCGGGGTGGGCGTCATTCGTGTCAGTGGTTCACAAGCCTTATCTATTGCCCGAACCGTCACAGGTAAAAAAATACTGACACCGCGTTATGCCCACTACGCCAATTTTAGCGACAGCAATCACACCGTCATTGATCAGGGGATTGTCATTTATTTTAACGCCCCACATTCTTATACCGGTGAGGATGTGGTCGAGTTTCAGGGCCACGGCGGAGTTTATGTATTACAATCGGTGCTGAAACTCATTCTGTCTTTGGGAGCCAGACAAGCCCGCCCGGGTGAGTTCAGTGAACGGGCATTTTTAAACGATAAAATGGACTTAATTCAGGCGGAAGCCGTGGCTGATTTAATAGAATCTCGTTCACAGTCGGCAACGACGGCGGCGTTACGTTCATTATCCGGGCAATTTTCCGCGGTTATTGAGGATTTGCAAGCAAGCATTATTACGCTGCGAGTCTATGTTGAAGCGGCACTGGATTTTTCCGAAGAAGAAATTGATTTTTTGTCTGACGGCAAAGTTAAGGAAAAAATTAACGCCCTGCAGAAAAAAGTCAGAGCAACCCAGCAAAAAGCCGGCTATGGTAAGTTATTACACGATGGGGTACAGGTTGTTCTGGTCGGTGAACCTAACGTTGGTAAATCGTCACTAATGAATCAATTATTGGGGCAGGATAGGGCGATTGTCACCGATGAAGCGGGCACAACCCGTGATACGCTGCAAGAAACCTTGTTAATCCGCCAGATTCCCGTCAACATTACCGATACAGCCGGCCTGCGGGAAGCTGATAATATGGTTGAAAAAGTCGGTATTGCACGTGCCAAAGCCGCCGTGCAGTCAGCTGATTTGGCCATTTGGCTGCGTGACGGCAGCACCTTATCCGATAAACGCCCAGACGAATTGGCACAAGTTGATTTTATTGAAGTACACAATAAAGCCGATTTACTCACTGCCGATGATTTACCGGTACAAAAAATTTCCGATGAGGTTATTACCATCAGTGCTAAAACCGGGCAGGGGATAGACGTGTTAATCGAAAAAATTGCCGATAAAATTATCGGCAAGCACAGTGAGGAAGGGGTTTTTTCTGCCCGTGAACGCCATATTAACGCTTTGCAGCAAGCCCGGCAACATATCGATACGGCATCTGATTTTATTCAATCCCTGGCGACAGCGGAACTGGTTGCCGAAGAATTGCGTTTGGCGCACAATGCGCTGGGCGAAATGACCGGTGATTATCGTAGCGATGATTTATTGGGCGCTATTTTTTCCAGTTTTTGCGTCGGTAAATAAGAAAACCGGAAAACCGCCACGGGTGCTTTTTCTGTAACCCTCCCTTTTAACGGCCGAAACCGTATCAATCTTTATAGGATGACATGGTTTCGGGTAGCCACAGTGATATTTGCGGGATGTAAGTAATCAGTACCAGGAAGACCAGCAACAGCATCAACCACGGCAAACAAGCCTTAATCACCCAGCCCATGCTTTTACCGGTAATGCCCGAGGCGACAAACAAATTCAGCCCCACAGGCGGCGTCAGCATGCCAATTTCCATATTCACCACCATAATAATACCCAAATGAATCGGGTCAATACCAAGCTGTTTGGCAATCGGCAAGAGTATCGGCGCCATAATCAGAATAATGGCGGATGGCTCCATAAAGTTACCGGCGATAAGCAATAATATATTAACAATAATCAAAAAGACCCAAGGTGAGACATGCATTCCGGTAATGGCCTCGGCAATGTGATGGGGGATTTTTTCCGTTGTCAATACGTGGGCAAAAATCATTGCGTTGGCGATAATGAATAACAGCATTGCCGATACTTTCACCGAGTTAATTACCACCTGACGCACTTCAGAATCAAAGGGCGATTTTAGCGTAGAGGTAAAAAACTGCATGATGGCGCGTACCAAAGCCATTACCAAACTTTCGTCTTTTCTTTTCCAGGGGATGCCTTTGAGCGGCCCCATATCACGATAACCGTAAACAACAACAAAAAAGGCGTAAACGGCGGCTACTGATGCCGCTTCCGTTGGCGAGGCCACGCCCAGATAAATCGAACCCAACACCAAAAGAATCATCATCAAACCGCCAAAGGCCTTTGCCCCGGTAATAAACAAATGCTTAAAGCCTAAGAATTTTTCGGTTGGGTAGCGCTTAATTGTCGCCACCACGTAAATGGCCAACATCAGCAATCCGCCCATCATCAGTCCCGGGATAACGCCGGCCATAAACATTTTTGAAGCAGACTCTTCCGTGGCTGCCGAATAGACCAGCATGACAATCGACGGGGGAATTAAAATACCCAGGGTGCCGGCGTTGGCGATGACCCCGGTGGCAAAAGATTCAGGATAACCCGATCGGGCCATGCCGGCAATAACAATGGTACCGATGGCTGCTACCGTTGCCGGACTTGAGCCGGAAATGGCGGCAAAAATCATACACGCCACCACCGATGCCATCGCTAAGCCGCCACGCACATAACCGATTGACGCCACGGCAAAATCAATAATGCGTCTGGCGACACCACCGGTTGTCAGAAAACTTGAGGATAGGATAAAAAACGGGATAGCCAACAGGGTGTAATGCTCGGAAGTGGCTTCTAAAAATTTTAAGGCAATTGACGGCAACGAATCATTGGAAAAAAATAAAATCGTCACAATGCTGGACAGGCCCAAGGCAAAAGCTACCGGTACTCCAATCAGCATCAAAAAGAAGAGTAAAAAAAATAAGATAAAAATGGTCATTGTTACCCTCCTAGGATTGAGATTTTTTCCGGACGGGTGGCTCGACGTCTTCGTCTAATAAAATACTCTCAGCCAAGTCCATGGATTCCTCTGCTTCACTCACGTGTTGCAGCACGTGGACATTATTATGCAGCAGTACTTGGAAAAATGCTTCGATAAAACGCAGGGCAATCAAGCCAAAACCGATGACTAACACCGAAGCCGGAACCCATGTAGGAACATATTCACGTTGATTTCCCGTCAATACGTTAAACCATGCGGGAATTTTTAAATCGTCAAGCTCGATACCAATTTGATAATCTTCCCAGACATAATGGACTGCACCATAAAGATAGATGCCGGCATAAACCAAACAGGCGGTCAGGGCGAGCAAAGCAACGAAACGAGCGGCAGCACCGTCCAACTTATCGACTAAAAACTCCACGCCGATATGGGCCTTTTCACGAATACAATAAGACGCCCCAATCAATACTATCCAGGCATTGATAATCAGCGTTAATTCCTGAGCCCACATAATACCGTGATTAAAGACAAAACGCGCCACCACTTCGGCAAAAACCACCAGCGTCATCATCACCAATAAAATAGATAAAAACCCTTCTTCCACTTTATGGATAAACTTTATTAACATCACTTATCCTCACTGATAAAAGATTTAGGGTGAGTAACGTCAATTACTCACCCTAATCGTGATTAACAATGCAACCGCATCTTAGTCATTGCTTTTAATGGCTGCTTCAATGACATCGGCACCGATATCGCTTTCAAATTTTTTCCATACCGGTTTCATCGCTTCTACCCACTGCTGACGCTGTTCGGCACTGAGTGTATGAATCTTCGATACACCGGAATCAGCGATTTTTTGCTTGTCACCGGTGGCTTTTTCAGCGGATAATTTGTTACCCAAAAGCAAGGCTTCTTTTAACGAAGACTTAATAATGGCTTTTTGCTCATCGTTGAGCTTATCCATAAATTTTTTCGAAGTGACCACCATATAATCCAGCAAGCCGTGGTTACTCTCGGTGATATCCGATTGTACCTCAAAGAATTTCTTTGAATAGGTATTGGACCAGGTATTTTCCTGACCGTCAATGGCTTTGGTTTGCAGCAAAGTAAACACTTCAGAGAACGGTTTTTTCAGCGGAATGGCATCTACCGCTTCAAATTGGGCTTCCAGCACATCGGAACTCATAATACGGAATTTTTTGCCCTTGGCATCAGCAGGTACCATTAACGGCTGATTGGCAGACAGCTGCTTTAAGCCGTTATGTAAATAACCCAAACCAACCAGTCCCTTTTCCTCCATGGCATTTAACAGAGCTTGACCCTTTTCACCTTGCTGGAACTTTTCCACTGCCGCCATATCTTTAAACAGGAACGGCAGATCATAAACTTGCAGTTTTTTAGTAAAACGGGAGAATTTGGACAATGACGGTGCTGCCATCTGTACATCGCCTAACAGCAGTGCTTTCAGCACCTTTTTATCATTAAACAACTGTGAGTTAGGATAGACTTCAACAACCATTTTTCCATCTGACTTTTTCTCAACTAACTCCTTGAATTTCAGTGCCATTTGCCCCTTTGGGGTGTCAACGGCAACAACGTGAGAGAATTTAATCGTGACATCTTTTGCCAGTGCGGAACCGGCAAATAGTACCAAGGCTAATAAAGCGTGTTTTGTTTTCATCGTAAACTCCTTGCGGCTTAGTGGTTAATAATTCAATGGGGTAAATGGTAATCTAAAATCCGGGTAAACTCAATTAAAACATTAACTATTTTCTAAATAAAATATATAACATAATTAGTGATTATGTTTGTATAATTCATCACTCTGTTGCCCGTTTTTTGCCACAAACGGCAGACGAGGCCCACTGTACATCGGCAAATTGGCATTTTATTAACTCTTGTACGATAGACAATGCCAAAACGCATCGTCTGTGTCGCTAATTTTGACTGATGTTTTGTCTACTTGCTTTCCGGTTATGTGTGTTATAGTGATGTCAATTAATTTCTGCTACAAGGCGTATCGTCGAAAACAGTATAAGGAATACGGCAGGACGGTGTAGCGCCGTAACAGGAAAAAAAGCGCATAAAAAAAGCTCGTTTGACAAGGAGAAATCAAGCGAGCTTAAAGGTCTGGCTCCCCGAGACGGACTTGAACCGCCGACCAATAGATTAACAGTCTACTGCTCTACCAACTGAGCTATCGGGGAATGTGCGGCGTATTTTATCGGCGTATTGGGTACTCGTCAAGTTATTTTATACAAAAATAGCAACTTTTTTGCTTGCGGTTTAATTTGCTCCTAAAACCGCATTTTTTACAATATACTTAAAATGATAAAGGTTATTTTGACTTAAATAACCTGACTGATTTTATCCAGTCTGTCCGAATTTCCCAGCAAACAGCCTGAATGGATGTCCCCAATCCTTCGCCGAAATAGGTCGTGTCAACGGCTTGCCAGTCAAAAATATACTGCCAACTGTCGGTGATTTTTTGCTCACATAATGTTTGACTGGCTTTGTCCTTTTTTCGGCTGAGAGCAGAGAAATCATCCTCTGCTTGCTGATTGTTGGCCAGAAATGACCGGTTGAGAACAAAATGCCATAAATGAAAATCCGATAACAACACCAGTTTGTCGGGGATTTCAAAACTGATTAACACCATCCTTTCCCCGCGTTTGCCCCAACGTACACGCAAGTCGGGGCGGCAACTACGGTTGCTGTCCCAACACTGCCAAGCCCAAATCGGATAATGGTAATCTTTTCGGGGCTTGGGCACTTTTTTCTCCAACTGCCGACTTATCCAATGGTAGGCGGTTAGATAATCAGGGTCTATCCGCTTTGGGTCAGTACTTAAAAAACCCTTCCTTTGCAATTGCTCTAATTCACTGAGCTCCCGGACAGACCAAAGTATCATTAACGAATTATTTTTTGCATTGGGCGTTTACGTCTTTAATGATAGACCTACAAGTGGAGTTGTCTTTTAAATCATTAGGTAATAAGGTAACAACAGAACCATTTTTCTTTATTTTGTGGTGCTTAGCTCCCATGATGACCTCACATCCACCAGATTTTGCTGCTTTAATAACCTTTGATGCTTTACAGTCTTTAGGGTACTTTAGTTCTGCATAACAATTTGTTATTGCGACAAAACCTAATAATAAAAAATAATATTTTTTCATATAGTCACCTTTTAAATTTAACAATGTTGAAAAGATTAAGTATATTATGAAATATATCATTAATATTTTCTAAAAAATTAAATATTAACAAGTGATTAGCATTATTTTCTCGCATGGGTCGTTGCAACCGCTTGTTTTTCAAGTAGAATAAATCCACTTTTATCTGTAAGTTGCTAACATTCAGCAATGTATCGTAAACAAAAAACTATACTAATGGAAAATAAAAGAATATTTGACCTACAGACCAACTACGCCCCCAGTGGTGACCAGCCGGCCGCCATTGATACCTTGGTGAGCGGATTAGAAGACGGTTTAGCGGGACAAACGCTGCTCGGGGTAACCGGCTCGGGTAAGACCTTTACCATGGCCAATGTTATTGCCCGAACGAATAGGCCGGCTCTTATTCTGGCACAAAATAAAATTTTGGCAGCACAGTTGTATGCCGAAATGAAAGCTTTTTTCCCCCGTAACGCGGTGGAATATTTTGTCAGTTACTACGATTATTATCAGCCCGAGGCTTATGTACCGTCCTCGGATACTTTTATTGAAAAAGATGCTTCGATTAACGAGCATATCGAACAAATGCGTTTATCCGCCACCAAAGCCATACTCGAACGCCCCGATACCATTATTGTCTCATCGGTGTCGTGTATTTACGGTTTGGGGGATGTGGAATCGTATATGCAGATGGTTATTCATTTGGTTGAGGGCGATTTAACCGACCAGCGCCAATTATTACGGCGCCTGGCGGAGTTGCAGTATCAACGCAACGAGATTGAACTTGACCGTGGTACCTTTCGCGTACGCGGTGATGTCATTGATATCCGCCCGGCCGAATCGGAGTGGGAGGCCATTCGTATCGAATTTTTTGATGACCAGATTGAAAGTATTCGTTATTTTGATCCGCTGACCGGTGAGTATTTGCAAAAAGTGCCGCGCGTGTCCATTTATCCGAAAACCCATTATGCCACCCCGAAAGCCGTGATTCATCATGCCGTTGAACAAATTAAAATCGAGTTAAAAGAACGTTTGGCAGCGTTGGAAAAAGCCGGGAAGTTGGTTGAAGCGCAACGTCTGCAACAACGGACTGTTTTTGATATGGAAATGATGACAGAGTTAGGTTATTGCACCGGCATTGAAAATTATTCGCGCTATTTGTCCGGGCGGCAAGCCGGTGAACATCCGCCGACGTTATATGATTATTTACCGGCCAATGCGTTATTGTTTATTGATGAAAGTCATGTCACTATCGGGCAGCTCAACGGTATGTATCGCGGTGACCGTTCGCGCAAAGAAACACTGGTCGAATACGGCTTTCGTTTGCCGTCTGCTTTGGATAACCGCCCGCTGCGTTTTGATGAATTTGAACGCCTTGCTCCGCAAACCATTTATGTTTCTGCCACGCCGGGAGAATACGAATTACAGCACTCCGAGCAAATCGCCGAACAAATTGTCCGCCCCACGGGTCTGCTTGATCCGCTTATCGAAGTCTTACCGGCAGTGAATCAAGTTGATGATTTACAGTCACAAATCAGTGAAACCGTGGCTAAAGGTGAACGGGTATTGGTAACAACACTGACTAAAAAAATGGCGGAAAATCTCAGTGAATATTTGCATGAGCACGGTATTCGTGTGCGTTATATGCACAGCGATATTGATACGGTAGAGCGTACCGAAATTATCCGTGATTTACGACTGGGCGTTTTTGATGTGCTGGTCGGGATTAATTTGTTACGCGAAGGTCTGGATATGCCCGAAGTTTCCCTGGTAGCCATTTTAGATGCCGACAAAGAAGGTTTTTTACGCGGTGAAAAAGCCCTCATTCAAACCATCGGGCGGGCTGCCAGACATCACCGTGGTAAAGCCATTTTATACGCCGATAAAATGACTAAGTCAATGCAAAAAGCCCTGGCGGAGACTGAACGCCGGCGGCAAAAACAAATGCAATACAATGAAGTCCACGGTATTACCCCGCAAAGCATCAATAAAGCGGTGGGTGAAATGATGGTCGGGGCGCGGTTTGATGTGAAAAAGATACGCCATAAACGCAAGCTTGAAGTGCTTGAACCGATGTCATTCGGTGATGCTATGCGGCAAATTGAAGAACTGGAAAAACAAATGAAAGTGCATGCTAAAAATCTGGAATTTGAGGCGGCGGCGGCGCTTCGCGATAAGATTAAGGCGATTCGTGACAGTGCCTTGTAAAGGTTTGCCGCAAGGTAAATACCGTTTGCCAGTTAAACCCAACGAATGGGGTCTTGCCAATGCTGAATAAGTGCTTGATTGGTTTTACTGAAATGTTGACAGCCGAAAAAGCCGCGGTAAGCCGACAACGGTGATGGGTGAGGGGCGGTGAAAATGCTATGGCGTGTGTCGATTAACGGTACTTTGCTCTGGGCCGGTTTACCCCACAGCAAAAAAACGATGTGCTGGGGAGCTTGGTTTAAAGAGCGAATCACCGCATCGGTAAATTCTTCCCATCCCTGTTTTCTGTGTGAATTGGCCCGGTTGGCTTGTACGGTAAGCACGGTGTTTAACAACAACACGCCTTGATCGGCCCAGTGACTCAAATCTCCGTGTGGCGGTGGGGTGGCGCCGATATCATCGGCAATCTCCTTGTAAATATTGATTAATGAAGGCGGAATGGCAATCCCTTTGTTGACGGAAAAAGCCAGACCGTTCGCCTGACCCTTGCCGTGGTAGGGGTCCTGTCCCAAGATAACCACCTTAACTTGGCAAAATTCCGTTTTTTTGAAGGCATTGAATACCTGCTCGGCAGGCGGGTAAATAACATGACCGGTTTGGCGCTGTTGAGCAACAAACCGGGTAACGTGTCGAAAGGACTGGCTTTGTTTGACGTCTGCCAATACATCTCGCCAAAGCAACCCGGTATGTTCCCATCCGGTACCTTGTTGACTATGATTCATTGGACACCACTTAGGGGTGAAGAAACACCCCCGGCCGCCGGACGGTAGCTATTCATCGGTTTATCTAACTTATCCTATTTTGACTTGGCCTGTTCGGCAGCTTTTGCCTCGTTATAACCTTCTTCGAAACCCTGTTGAATTGCTTGTCCCAAGGTTTGTGTTGTGGTTTCCAACATCCTTGCCCCTTCACCGGCTTGTTTGGCTAATTGTCCCAGTTGGGTAGCCAATTGACTCACTTGGTCTTGACTGACTTTAAACTCTTTTTCATAGTCGTGATTCATTTGTGCCAGCGTCCGGTTAATATCGTTAATCGACTTGTCGAGTTGACTTTTTTGCTGCTGCAGGGTTTGCGTTACTGTCTTGGTGACTTGCGCCACAGTCGGCGGTGTTTGCTCCGCCTGACTGCCAGACGTTTTCTCAGCCTGCGGTTTCTCTTCTGAACACGCACCGAGTAAAACACTCAGTGCGCAAACAGAAAATAAAAACAGTTTTTTCATCTTAACCGTCTGATACTTACTGGGAAGCCGCACCGGCAGCTTCTTTAGCGGCATCGCCGGCAGCGTCCTTGGCGGCATCACCAGCAGCGTCTTTGGCAGCGTCAACGGCACTGCCGCCACCGACCATTTCTTTGGCTTTATCAGCCATACTACCGGCCGCGTCCTTAGCTGCGTCTTTAGCCTTATCGGCCATATCGCTGGCAGCGTTTTTAGTCGCTTCAACAGCTTCACCGGCCATTTCTTTGCCTTTTTCTACCACTTCACCGGCAGCTTCTTTGGCTTTATCGGCCATATCACCGGCGGCTGCTTTGGTGGCTTCAACAGCCTCACCGGCCATTTCTTTGCCTTTTTCTACCACTTCACCGGCAGCTTCTTGGGTTGCTGTAACGGCATCATCTGCCACTGCCTTGGCTTTGTCGGCCATATCACCGGCACTATCCTTGGCCTGATCCGCCGCATCAGCAGCAGTTTCTTTACCGGCTTCGGCGGCCTTTTCTTTTGCTTTTTTAGCGTCATCACAAGCGCTAACCAGCAAGGTCAACAGGGCTAATCCAATAATTTTTCTTGTGTGTTTCATCATATTCTCCAATTGTTATGAAAGTTGAAAGTACCTGGCATTTTATAACCATTACACTCTTTTTTTGTTACAAAATAGTTAAAGTGTTAATCTGACGCATCGCTAAATAACCAGTTATTGAGTACATCGGTGAGTGTTTCCGCCCCCATTTTCTTGGTAGCGGAAAAAAGTTGGGCAGTGGCAAAAGGCCACTCGTTGTGCAGGTTTTTATTGAGTATTTGTAAAGTTTGCATCTGTTGGTTGCGGGAAAGCTTATCCGCTTTGGTCAGTAAAATGTGGGCGAGTAAATGCTGCTTGGCACAAAAATCCAGCATCATACAATCAATTTCCTGTAAAGGATGGCGGCAGTCCATCACGACAATGATACCGACCAGCTCCCGCCGGGCAACCAAATAGTCGGCGATAAATCGTTGCCATTTTTTGCGGGTATCACGAGAGACTTTGGCGTAACCGTATCCAGGTAAATCTACCAGATAATAACCCTCTGCAATGCTAAAGAAGTTAATCAGTTGAGTACGCCCCGGTGTTTTGCTCGTTTTGGCAATTTTTTTATTCGTCAGATAATTGAGAGCGCTGGATTTTCCGGCATTGGAACGGCCGGCAAAGGCGACTTCTCTGATGGCGTCTGGACAGTCTGATAAGGCAGCAGCACTCTTGACGAATGTGCAATTTTTATAGAGCGTTTTCATATTTTACGGTACAATCTCCGCTGTTTGGACAATTAAACGTTATGGACTATATCATAAAGGAAAACACCTTATTGTGTAAAATACAACCTTTAAAAGAGCAGATAAATTACAAAGCGTTAACTGGCTTTAATCACTTTGAAACGATTGTTTAAATAAAGGCAGTTATGCTTTGTCACCATAGCCATCTTAGGTTTTTAATGAATAAATAAAAGGAGCAAACGATGAAAAAAATTGTGTTATCGGCGGGATTATTACTTGTGACCGTGTTTGCACACAACGCTATTGCACAGATGAAATATTTTGCAGGGCGTGATTACACGGTGCTGGAGAATCCGCTGCCATTGCAAAAAACCGGGGAAAAGGAAGTATTGGAATTTTTCTCCTACGCTTGTCCGCATTGTGCTGATTTAAATCCTGCAATTGTCAAATGGGAGAAAGAAAGCAAGCCGGCAGATGTCGGTTTGTATCAAATGCCTGCGCTTGGCGGTAGCTGGACCTTCGTTGGTCGAGTTAAATTTACCGCTGAAAAATTGGGTCTGGGGAACGCATTTGATACCACCTATTTCGACTTATTGCATAAACAACATCAACGTAAGTATATCGGTGATGAAGAGGCGGCTTTTGCTTTATTGGCGGAAAAAGCCAAGGTTGATAAAGCCGAAGTGAAAAAAGCGTGGAATTCCTTGGCGGTCAAAAATAAGATGCAAAAGTCCGACCAATTATGGCAACAATCGGGCTTGACCGGTGTGCCGGCCCTTGTTGTCAACGGTAAGTACGTTGTCAGTATGACAAAAGATGGTGTCGAACACTTATTTGAGGTAGTTGACTTTTTGTTGGCAACCACCAAAGCCGAATAAAGCGGATAAACATCAAAAAACGCCACGCTTTGTGGCGTTTTTTGGTTACCCGTTTAAAATACAGTGACGTTTGAGTTTAGCACCGATGAAGTGAGTGATGAAGAGAAAAACACTGCAGGAATTTTTACAACAAGCTTTGCCACAATATGATGCCCTGACCGTGATTGCCGGTGATGCCAGCTTTCGCCGTTATTTTCGTGTCTCACAACACGGCATCACCTACATTGTTATGGATGCGCCGCCGGCATACGAAAGCGTGGCATTATTTGTTCAGGTGGGCACGGCATTTGCTCAGGCCGGCTTAAACGTACCGGAAATTATCGAAGCGGATATTGACGCCGGTTATTTGTTATTATCGGATTTGGGTGAGCAAACGTTGCAGACCTTATTAACCGCTTTTACCGATAAGTGGTTGCCGATTTGTTTGGCTAATTTACTGAAATTGCAAACTCAGGGTGGGCAGCATTTGTTGGAATTACCCGAATACGACGGGCAACTGTTATTGCGGGAATTAAGTCTATTTCCCGAATGGTTTATCACCGAATTATTGCAGGAAAAACTGAATCAAGATGAGGAGGTTTTACTACAGGCATTAAACCGGTTATTAATTGACTCAGCCTTGAATCAACCGCAGGTTTGGGTGCACCGTGATTACCACAGCCGCAATTTAATGCCGGTCGGGGAAGATGGTCTGGGCATTATCGATTTCCAGGATGCCGTGTTGGGGGCGGTGACTTACGATTTGGTATCGTTATTGAAAGACTGTTACGTGCGTTATCCCAAAGCTACCGTGACTCGCTATCTGAAAGACTATTATATTGCCTTGGTCGGGGCGGAACTTTACCATCAGGATTTTCAGCAGTTCGAGCGCAGTTTTGATTTGATGGGCTTACAGCGGCATTTGAAAGTCCTGGGGATTTTTGCCCGTTTGGCACTGCGCGATAAAAAAACGACCTATTTAAACGACTTACCTTTGGTGATGGATTATATTTTTGCCGTGTTGGGCAAATATCCGGAACTACACTGTTATACACCCATATTTCAGCGTTTGGCTCAGGTATTGGAGGATAAGGTATTAAAGTAAATGAAAGCAATGATTTTGGCCGCCGGACGGGGTAAACGGATGGGGAAGTTAACCGAAAACCGCCCCAAACCGCTCTTAAAGGTCGGCGCTAAGACCCTGATCGAATGGCAGATAAAGCGGCTGCAAGACAACGGTTTCGAGGAGTTGGTGATTAATGTCGGTTACTTGGGGGAGCAAATTAGGCAATACTTGGGTGATGGCAGCCGTTATGGTGTGAAGATTGCTTATTCCGTTGAGCCGCAAGCCGGGTTGGAAACCGGTGGTGGCGTTTTGCAGGCGCTACCGTTGTTGGGCGACGCGCCGTTTTTGCTGACCAACGCCGATGTGTTTTGTGACTACCCCTATTGGCAGTTAGCTGACAAAAACCCTGAATATTTGCACGCTGTGTTGGTAAACAACCCGGCGTTTAAGGAAAAAGGTGATTTTGCCATCAAAAAACGGCGATTACAACGCGGACAGGACTACACTTTTGCCGGTATCAGTGTCCTGTCCCCGCGGCTGTTTGCCGGCTGTCAAGCGGGTTGCTTTCCCATTGCACCGCTTTTTCATCATGCCATTGACAGCAATCGGGCCGGGGCGGAAATTTTTACCGGCATGTGGCACGATGTCGGCACCGCGGAAAGATTACAACAAGTTGAAGCAATTTATAACAGATAACCGATAACAATTGCATGGCAAGCCGATAACAGCACCGATGTTAAAGGATTAACAGCAGTTGCGCGGGTATAGTAATGTGAATAAATTCCCGTTACTGCGTCACACTGTCTTGCCGTACTGGTGACACTGCCTTTGACGGTATGCCTTGTACCAGAAATGACTTTATCTCACTATAGCAGCAAGGATATTATCGGGCTTGATAAGATTTTTCCTAAACATCAAGAATAAGCATTGAGCCGTTAGGGTTCTATGCTAAAATAGTCATTTATTTTTTATTTAACTTAAGTAAGTAGGAATGATTTTATGACAGAACGTACGATTTCAATTATCAAGCCCGACGCGGTTGCTAAAAATGTGATTGGGCAAATTTACGACCGTTTTGAAAAAGCCGGCTTAAAAATTGTGGCAGCGAAAATGTTACAGCTCAGCGAAGAACAAGCCAAAGGCTTTTACGCGGTTCATAAAGACCGTCCGTTTTACAATGATTTGGTTGCCTTTATGACTTCCGGTCCGGTGATGGTACAGGTGCTGGAAGGTGAAAATGCGATTGCCAAAAACCGCCAGGTGATGGGCGCAACCAATCCGGCGGAAGCGGCTCCCGGCACCATCCGTGCTGATTTTGCCAACAGTATTGATGAAAATGCCGTACACGGTTCCGATGCACCTGAAACAGCAGCACAAGAAATTAAATTTTTCTTTACCGATGCTGAATTGTGTCCTCGTAAGCGTTAATAAGCTATTGGGTAATATCGCTTTATGATTAATTTATTTGACTTGGATAAAGCCGGCCTGGAAGCGTTTTTTATCGAACACGGTGAAAAACGTTTTCGGGCAGCGCAAGTGCTTAAATGGATTTATCATGAAGGTGAGTTAACGATTCAACGCTGGACAAATTTATCCAAAGATTGCCGGGCCTTTTTGCAGGAAAAAACGCAACTTTTATTGCCCAAAATCATCACCTCGCAACATTCGGCTGACGGTACAGTCAAATGGATGTTGCAATTACCCGATACCAGCGGGGCAAAAAATGCGGTGGAAATGGTGTTTATTCCGGAAAACGATCGCGGCACTTTATGTATTTCTTCGCAAGCCGGCTGTGCTCTGGCGTGTCCTTTTTGTTCGACGGCTCACGAAGGTTTTAACCGTAACCTCAGTAGCGCAGAAATTATTGGGCAGGTATGGTTGGCGTTGAACGAGTTGGGTTGGCAAAAAGGCGGTAAACGCAAAGTGACCAATGTGGTTTTAATGGGGATGGGTGAGCCGCTGTTGAACTATAAAAATGTGGTGCGAGCCTGTAATTTAATGGTGGATGATTTGGGCTTTGGTTTATCAAGACGGCGGGTTACTTTATCGACTTCCGGTGTGGTGCCTAAACTATATGATTTGAAAAAAGATTCCGATGTGGCGTTGGCGGTTTCTCTGCACGCCTCAACGGATGCCCTGCGCGACCGGATTGTACCGATTAATCAAAAATATCCGCTGGCGGAGTTAATGGCGGCGTGTCGGGATTTTGTTGATAATCGTGAGGCGAAAAAACACATTACCTGGGAATATGTGATGCTCAAGGGGGTTAACGACAGTATCGAAGATGCCAAAGCATTGCATCGTCTGATTAGCGGCATTCCGGGAAAAGTTAACTTAATCCCTTTTAATATTTTTCCGGGAACGCAGTTTGAACCGTCGGACAGCCGGCAAATTGTCAAATTCCAAAATTTTTTAGCGCAAAAAGGTGTGGTGATAACTGTGCGTCGTACCCGTGGCGAAGATATTTCGGCAGCTTGCGGGCAGTTGGTGGGTGAAGTAAAAGATAGAAGTCGTCGAGAACGTATTTTAGTAAGAGCGGAGTGAGAAATGAATAAAATACTTGTATTAGGATTAGGTGTTGTGTTGATGTCATTGGCCGGTTGTATTACCACGGTTGACGGTCATCAACGCCCCAAACCCAAAGAAGATAACATACGTGCCAAGTCTTATCTGGATCTGGGTATCGCTTATATGGAGCGAAAACGTTATGATCTGGCAGAACCCAAGCTGCGCTATTCCATACAGATAAAACCCAGTGCGGAAGCGTATAATGCCCTTGGCGTGCTGTATGAGGAACAACATAACAATGCCTTGGCGGAAGAAACGTATAAACGTCTGCTGGCGGAGTTTCCCGATTATGATTTGGGGTATATGAATTACTATGTTTTCTTGTGTAAATATGACCGTCAAAGTCAGATTGAGGCGCTGTCTGCAAAAATGAAGTCCAAGGGCCGTGCCTTGGCAGCCCTGGGACAAGTGTCCGCCGGTAATTGTGCTTTCGATAAAGGCAATAAAAGTCGCGCTCAGTATTATTATCAACAAGCGTTAAAGTATGCTCCCCACTCTGCCGAGGCGTTGCTGCCGTTGGCTCAGATTAATTATGAAAAGGGTTTGCTTAAAAAGGCAAAACAGCAGGTTGATTTGGTTAATAATCTGGTTGGCTACAGTGCCCGTTCAGTTTATTTGTCGGTGCTGATTAACCGGGCATTAGGCCATCGTCTGGAAGCACGTAATTTTTTACAAGTGCTGAAAACACAGTTTGCCGGCAGTAAAGAAGCCGGTATGATTACAGAAGAGTAGGGAATGTAAGGATGAGTCAAGAAAATCACAAGGCCGGCAAAAAAACACCGACGGGCCGTGTTGATATCGGTGCTGTATTGGTGAGTCAACGCAAAAGTAAAAATATCTCTGTGGCTGTCGTTGCCAAAACAACCAACTTATCAAGAGAGATTATCGAACATTTGGAAAATAATGCTTTCTCCGACATCGGGGCCGCCGTTTATGTCCGTGGTTATTTAGGTTTGTACGCTAAATTTTTGGGACTGGATGTTGCTGATGTTCTTCGCTTATACAATACTCAATACCCCTCGGAAGATGCTACGCTACGACCGGCAATCACACAGTTGGGTGGTGGTATGGCGAAACAGCAAAAAAAACGTCATAGCAAAGCCCTGTCATTGCTGGTCTCTCTTGTCTTTTTGCTGTGTTTGTTATTTATTTATTTTCGTATTGAACCGTTATTGTTTCAACCAACCGTTGAAAATGAACAACAAGGGATAGCGCAACCGGTTGACGGAGAGGAACTGGTCACGGAAGAACCGCTGTCGGTCATTGTCGATGAAAGTGAAGAGGCTAAAAACTTGGCTGACGATGTGTTAAAAGGACAACCGATTGTTGGTAACAATACCTCAGCTAACGATGAGGTGTTAAGTCCCATTCAGTTGGAGAGTGTCTTAAATGATGTTTCCGATGTCTCTGATATTGGTGTCAATGCGGCTGAAGATAATGAAGGGAGTGGTCAACAAGCGGCTTTGAAAATAACGTTTCGTGATGACTGCTGGTTAAGCGTAACCGATGCAAGCGGTAAAAAATTGGTCGAAGGGACTTATTCCCCGAAACGCTCGCTCAGTGTTGAAGGTAAGCTGCCCTTGATGATAAACACGGCCAGAGTCTCAGCCATCAAAGCGGCGACGCTGGATAAGAAAACAATAAAAATTAGCGATTACCGTTTTAGCGAGAGACATTACGAGATTAAATAAATTGCAATGAAAGGAAAAAAACAGTTTCAATCCATCCGTGGTATGCGGGATTTATCGGGTCAGGAGGCCCGTTATTTCGAATATTTGTGTGCGGTGATGCAGCAGTATTTGCATAGCCACGGTTATCAGCCTTTTCATCCGCCGATTTTAGAAAACACGCAACTGTTCTCCCGTTCTATCGGTGAAGGTACGGATGTAGTGGAAAAAGAAATGTTTACCTTTGATGATCATGGTGACAGCCTGACCATGCGTCCTGAGGGAACAGCCGGGATAGTAAGAGCAGTGATTGAAAACGGTTTGACTTTCGGTACGCACAAATTATGGACTGCCGGCCCGATGTTTCGTCGTGAACGTCCGCAAAAAGGGCGTTATCGCCAGTTTTACCAGTTTTCCGTGGAAGCCTTCGGTATTGCCGAGCCGGAACAGGATGCCGAACAGTTGTTAATGATGGCCGATTTATGGCAGACCTTGGGTGTTGCTGAACATGTTAAATTGCATATTAACAGTTTGGCCACTGCCGAGGTACGGGATAACTACCGTCAAGCCTTGATAGACTATTTTTCCGCTCACGCCGACAAACTGGATAGCGATAGTCAGCGGCGTTTACATAAAAATCCACTGCGTATTTTGGACAGTAAAAACCCGAAAATGCAGGCGGTGATCGGCAATGCGCCAAAATTATCAGAGTATTGGGATAGTGTTTCAGAACAACACTTTAAACGCGTATTGGCTTGTTTGCAGGCAGCGGGTGTCAAATACAGTATTGATGACACCCTGGTGCGGGGTTTGGACTACTATAATCACACTGTCTATGAGTGGGTAACCGATCAATTGGGCGCACAAGGTACGCTTTGCGGTGGTGGGCGTTATGACGGTTTATGCGAATACATTGGTGGTAAAGCCACTCCGGCTGTGGGATTTGGTTTAGGGATTGACCGCACGGTACTGCTGATGCAGGCGGTATCGATGCTGCCCGAGACCAAACCATTAGCCTATTTTGTCTTATTGGGGCAGGCGGCCAAGTGTCAGGGACTGCTATTAGCCAATCAATTACGTCGGGCACTGCCACAGCGTCAGGTTATCACCCATCTGGCTGATAGCGGTATGAAGACACAATTTAAAAAAGCCGACCAAAGTCGTGCCGAATATGCCGTGATTATCGGTGCCGAAGAGCTTGCCGGGCAACAGGTAAGCATTAAGAATTTAGCCGAAGGCAGCCAACAAACGGTGGCCTTTGCCGACTTAATTCATTTTTTTAATCATCAACAGTAAAGATATTTATGGAACATTTTGAACTCGATAGAACTGACGAAGAACGTGAAGAACTGGTCAAACAATGGATAAAAGATTATTGGCTGATGCTGGTTATCGTTGTACTGGGCGCCATAGGTGCGGTGTACGGTTTGAATTATTTTAAACAAGCAAAATTAAACGCGCTCAATGAAGTGGCAAATAAAACACAGTTGGTGGGTAAAAATTTACAAGAGGGTAAAATCAATGCCGCCCAAACCCTGGTGACGGCCTTGCAAACCAACGAAAAAGACAGCTCGTTTTCAACGTTAGCCACCTTATCTTTGGCACAAACATATTTTAATGACAAAGACTATAATCAGGCCATCCGCCAGTATGATTGGCTGATTGCTCAATCCGGGGATATGGCGATGCGTGATCTGGCACGTTTACGTAAGGCCCGTGTGCAAGCGGATGCTAAGCAAACGCAAGCGGCGGTTGAAACGCTTAATGCCGTTGAAGACAAAACATATTTGCCCAACGCTTACTTGCTAAAAGCGGATATTTTGTTGGCAGATAAGCAGTTTGCCGAGGCACAAAAAGCCTATCAAGCCATTCCCAAAAACCAGCAAATCAATCAGAATTTGATTGACCAGCGCTTAGAATTATTAAATATTATGCAGCAACAGTAGGATAAGATAATAAGATGAAAGGCAAGAAATTATTAACACGAATTTTGGGTGTATGTTTGACCTTATGGCTAGGCGGTTGTAGCGGTTTTTTTGTCGGTGATGAGAACCTGTCCCAGCCGGTGGATTTACCCAATAATCCGCAGGTGGTTGGCTTTAACCGTCTGTGGCAACAAAGTATTGGCAACGGAACGGATGAGAAAAACCTACATTTACGTCCGGCGGTAGTTGATGATCGGGTTTTTGTCGTCAGTGCCGACGGTAGCTTGCAAGCCAGAGAATTGGCAACCGGTAAGCGTATTTGGCAGCGACGTATCGGTCATCCGATTGCTGCCGGTGTTACTGCCGACCGAAACTTGGTTATTGTCGGCAGTGAAAACGGTTTGCTGATGGCATTTTCCGCTGTTGACGGTAGTGCCGGATGGACTTATCAGGCCAGCACGGAAGTGTTAACGGCGCCGGCGATTACTGCCGGTTTGGTCATTGTGCGGGCCATTGACGGGCAAGTTACCGCCCTGGACGCCCGCAGCGGCCAGCCGGTGTGGAAGCAATATATCGGTGTTGCCGATTTAAGTATTCGCGGTAATGCCCGCGGTGTTGATTTAAACGGAGCGATGTTATACACCAATGATAAGGGACGAATGGCGATATTATCGGTGGCAGACGGTAAACCGGTCACTTCAACACCGTTGGTTATGGGCAAAGGGATGACGGCAGTAGAGCAAATTGCCGATTTATTGGCCACGCCGGTGGTACGTAACGGTATTTTATTCGTCAGTGCTTACCGGCAAAAAACCCTGGCCTTGAATTTACGCGACGGCAGCCTGTTGTGGCAAAGTCCTTATTCTACCGCCAGCGATTTATTTGCCGATAACCGTTTTGTCTATTTGATTGACAAAAACAGCCTGATTAGTGCACTCGATATGCGTAGTGGTAAATTAGCCTGGACAAGTAAGACGCTGGAAGGCAGACGCATCTCGCCTTTGGTGGGTAACGGTGCTTGGATTGCCACAATCGACCAAGAGGGGATATTAAGTTTACTGGATAGCCGTAATGGTGAATACCTGGGCCGAACCGGCGTCGGCGGCGGCCGCAGCTATATTGCCCCGCAACTGACACGTGAGGGGTTGTTGAGTTATACCAGCGACGGTGACCTGACCCTTACCCGACCGGCCGATCTCTGATAATGAGCTGATGTTTGCCTGGCTTTTTAGCTTGATTTTGTATGACAAAAAAAATAATCCAACCGGCAACGGATAAAACAGATAAAACGGAGAAGCAAACGGCGGCTGAGCAGTCTGCTTTTCATATGCCGGTGATTGCCTTGGTCGGGCGTCCCAACGTGGGTAAATCAACTTTGTTTAATTTGCTGACTAAAACACGAAATTCGCTGGTTGCCGATCAACCCGGGGTGACGCGTGACCGCCAATACGGTATCGGTAAAGAGGGCGTTTGTCCTTATTGGGTGGTGGACACCGGTGGTATGTTACGTGAGCAGGAACATCTGGATAATGAAGTGGACGGTCAAGCCAGACAAGCCGTTGATGAAAGCGATGTGGTGTTTTTGTTAACCGACGCCAAAGACGGTGTGCAAGCCCAAGATTTGGATATTATTGATTATTTGCGTCGCCAGAATAAGCCGCTGTATTTGTTGGTGAATAAAACCGACTTTGGTGACCCGGATATGCTGATGGCGGAGTTTTATGCCTTGGGGGTGGAACACACCTATGCCATTTCCGCCGCCCACCGCAAAGGAGTGAAAAACCTGATGGAACAGGCCCTGGCAGCGTTTGCCGAATCTTATGAAAAACAGGAAACCCGCCGTTCCAGGCGTCTTAATATGACTGTCATTGGCCGTCCGAATGCCGGTAAATCGACGCTGATTAACCGTTTTTTGGGGCAAGAACGAGTGATTGCTTCCGATGTCGCCGGCACGACTCGCGACAGTATTGCCATTCCTTTTGCCTATGCCGGGCAAGACTATACTTTAGTCGATACGGCGGGGGTGCGCCGCAAGTCCAAGGTGAATGAACACGTTGAAAAGATTTCTGTGATTAAAACCCTGCAGGCGATTGAACAATCGAATGTGATTTTGTTAATGCTTGATGCTCACGAAGGTATTGGCGATTTAGATGCGCATCTGTTGAGTGTGGCTATAGAGGCCGGTAAAGCCTTGGTAATCGCCGTGAATAAATGGGACCACCTGTCAGACTATGATAAATTCAAGCGGCAAAGCGAAATTGAACGTAAACTGGGCTTTATTGACTACGTTAAAATTCATTTTATTTCTGCTTTACACGGCACTGGCATACGCGATGTACTGACTTCGGTAAGAGAGGCTTATGCCGCTTCTTTTGCCAGTTTGTCGGCTAATAAATTAACCACACATTTGCAAGAACTAACGTTTAAACACCAGCCGCCGCTGGTTCGCGGTTATGCGGTAAAAATGCGTTATGCCCACCAGGGGGGGAAAAATCCGCCGGTAATCGTTATTCACGGTTCCCGTTTGTCGTATTTGCAACCGGCTTATTTACGTTATTTAGAAAAAGGAATGCGAGAAAAATTCGGTTTGTACGGCACGCCGATACGCTTTCAATTAAAAGACGGTGATAACCCGTTTACCGGTTGATATTTTTGGGAATATTTTAAGGGTATTTTTGGGATAAACAATGAAAAAACTGATATTACTGAGCTTATTATTAATGGCAGTTAGCCAAGCGAAGGTTGAGCCGGAAAAAAGACATCGTGCACAAATGCGGTTATTGGATTCTTTTTTGACCAATCATCATTACCAAAATGCGATTTTAGACGATAAAAAATCCAAGGAAATTTTGCAAAAATACTTAACTTATTTAGATTTCAGCAAAGTTTTTTTTACTCAAGCCGACATTAAAAGTTTTCAACGTTATGAAACCTTGTTAGATGATTTTGCCCATAAAGGCGAACTGATTGACATTTACGAGATGTACGATGCCTCGCAGGAGAAGCGTAAACAACATGCACAGTGGTCATTACAACGTCTAAAACGAGGTTTTGGCGATAATGTTAAAGGCAGCTTGCAGTTGGACAGAGAAAAAGTGGATTGGGCGAAAGATGACAGTGAGTTACGACAGCGCTGGGAAAAACGTCTGCTCAATGAATGGATTGTTTTACGCCTGGCCAAGCAAAGTGACAAAAAAGCGCGTGAGGTGTTGTCTAAACGCTATCACAATGTCTTAAAACGGATGAAAAAAAGTAAGGCGGACGAAGTTTTTCAGCTCTACGCCAATGCCGTGACCAGCGTGTACGACCCGCATACCAGTTATTTTTCTCCGATTACCAGTGAAACCTTTGATATGAGTATGAGTTTGTCTTTGGAGGGTATCGGGGCACAACTGACTATTGAAGATGAATTAATTACCATCAAAGAGTTGATTGCCGGTGGTCCGGCGAAGAAATCGGGTAAATTAGCCGCTAATGATAAAATTCTGGGCGTGGCCCAGGGCAAAACCGGAGCGATGGAAGATGTGGTTGGTTGGCGTCTGGATGAAGCGGTTGGTTTGATTCGCGGTAAACGCGGTACCACCGTGCGCTTACAAATCCAAAAGGCGCGCAATGATGAAATTGTCGAAGTGGTGCTGGTGCGCGATAAGATTAAGTTGGAAGAGCAAGCTGCCAAGTCGGAAATTAAACGTTTCGAAAAAAACGGTAAAGTCTATCGCGTCGGGGTGATTGATTTACCCAGTTTTTATGTTGATTTTGCCGCGGCCGGTCGTGGTGATAAAAATTATCGTTCCACTACACGCGATGTTAAACGCCTGATTACCGACTTAACCAAAGAAGGCATTGACGGTTTGATGATAGATTTGCGTAACAACGGCGGCGGTTCGCTAACCGAAGCGGTGTCATTAACCGGTTTGTTTTTTAACGACGGTCCGGTAGTGCAAGTAAGGCGCTCTGACGGTAGCCTGCAGGTCCACGAAGATGAAGACGGGGAAACTTTTTACACCGGCCCGTTGGCGGTATTGATTAACGAAAATTCGGCCTCGGCCTCGGAAATTTTTGCCGGGGCAATCAAGGATTACGGACGCGGGGTGATTTTAGGCGAGCCGACGTTTGGTAAGGGTACGGTGCAGACCATTATCGATTTAGGGCGTTTCTTGCCCTCCAGCAAAGACAAGATTGGACAGCTGAAAATGACCATTGCCATGTTTTATCGGGTGAACGGCAGTTCCACGCAACTAAAAGGAATAACGCCCGATTTATACATCCCTAACAAGGAAAGTTACGTTGAGGGGGGCGAACGTGAAGAAGAACACGCACTGGCGTGGCGACAAATTGAGGCAATTGACCATCAACAGTTTGCATTAGTCACCGACGACATTATTGATAAATTGAAAAACGCTTATCGGCAAAATGCGGATACGCCGCTATTCAAAAATTTAGTGGCGTTACTGGCCTGGCAGCAACAAGAAATTGACGACACCATTGTGCCGCTCAGTCTCAAAGCACGGTTACTGAGAAAAAATAAATTGCGCGATAAGAGTTTATCTTTGCAAAATAAGTTTAGAAAAATTTACGGTTATCCACTGCTAACTTCAGCTTATTGGGATAAGGAAGACAAGGATAAAACGGAAGCGGAAAAAGCCGATGACAAAAAATATGAGGTGGATGCGGTTTTGGATATTGCCGCCAAAACAGTGGCAGACTATGTGCGCATTATTGAACAACAATAAGGTAAAAAGAGTAACGGAGTTTGTATGAATACGCGTAGTGAAAAGGCTTATGGCAAAGCCTGTCAGTATATTCCCGGTGGGGTGAATTCGCCGGTAAGGGCTTTCAAAGGGGTAGGTGGAGTGCCGAAATTTATCCATTCGGCCAAGGGGGCGACGATTACCGATATTGACGGCAACACTTACGTTGATTATGTCGGTTCTTGGGGGCCAATGATTTTAGGGCACGCCGATAAAGACGTTTTGTCGGCGGTGCAAAAGACAATGCCGCACGGTTTATCATTTGGTGCGCCGACACAAATTGAAACGATACTGGCTGAAAAAATCGTTAAACGTATTGATGCGGTTGACAGTGTGCGTATGTGTAATTCGGGAACCGAAGCAACAATGTCGGCTATTCGCTTGGCGCGGGGTTACACCGGGCGCGATATGATTATCAAATTTGAAGGCTGCTATCACGGCCATTCGGATTCGCTGTTGGTCAAAGCCGGGTCGGGGATGCTGACTTTGGGTGTGCCGACTTCTCCCGGGGTACCGGATGACTTTGCCAGGTACACGCTAACTTTAGCTTATAACGATGTGGACGGTTTGCTTGCCGCCTTTGACCGCTACGGTGAAGATGTGGCGGCAGTCATTGTTGAGCCGATTGCCGGCAATATGAACCTGATCGTGCCCAGCCAGGCTTTTATTGCTGTGATTCGCCAGCAATGTGACAAATACGCTGCCGTCTTTATCTCCGATGAGGTAATGACGGGCTTTCGTGTTGCCAAAGGAGGAGCGGCAGAATTGCTGAATTTTACCCCCGATTTAGTGACCTTCGGTAAAGTGATTGGTGGTGGTATGCCGGTGGGGGCCTTTGGCGGTAAAGCGGCAATTATGGATTGTTTGGCTCCCGTTGGCCCGGTTTATCAAGCCGGTACCTTGTCGGGTAATCCGGTGGCAATGGCAGCCGGTATTGCCACTTTAGAAGGTACGGAGCGCCCCGGTTTTTACCGTGAGTTGGCAGCAAAAACTGCTTACCTTGCCGATGGACTGAAAGGTGCGGCAGACAAAGCCGGACAGGCCTTATTTGTCCGTCACGTGTGTGGTATGTTCGGGCTTTTCTTTACCGACAGTGACTCGGTGGATAGTTTTGCTGACGTGATGGCCTGTGACAGCGAAAAATTTGCCCGCTTTTTCCACTTAATGTTGGAGCAAGGGATTTATTTGGCACCGTCTGCTTTTGAAGCCGGTTTTGTGTCGATTGCTCACAGCCAGGCTGACCTGGATAAGACGATTGCGGCAGCCGAAACGGCTTTTCAGCAATTATCCGTATGATTGCTTGTTTATTTAATAAAGTTATAATATTATAATTCTATTATGTTAGGCAATCAATCATACCTGAAAATAGCAGTGATGTGAAGTGATTTCTGATACAGGGTACACCGTCGAAGACAGTATAATGAACATGGCAAGACAATGTAACGCAGTAACGCGAATGAATTCATCTTGCCGTATTGATTGAATATTATAAAAATTGAATAATTATTTAATAAAAGTAGAATCGGGCGAAAGAAAAATAACCCTTTTTTAAAATCCGGGGATATTTTTATTGCCTTTTTATAGTAGCAAGATGAGAATATCTATTCCTGAATGTGCAGAATGGATAAGTGAATTGCTGCAATAAAACGGTTCAGGCTACCTGGCTGTTATTGCGCTGATACCAAGGGCAGACGCCTGACATTAAGCAATACTTTTATTTATAGAGAATAAAAATGGAAATTTTATCTACACTTAATCCGTTAACGCTATCCATTTTAATGCTGTCGCTGGCTGCTATTATCGGCTTGTGGCTTGGTCACTGGCGTGTTGGCGGGATTAGTTTAGGTGTTGGCGGTGTACTGTTTGGTGGTATTCTTGTCGGTCATTTTTTAATGACACAAAACATTCACCTGGATAAGAATATCTTAAAATTTGCCCAGGAATTCGGCCTGATTCTGTTTGTTTATACGGTTGGTGTACAAGTTGGGCCGGGTTTTTTCAGTTCGCTCAAGTCTGCAGGTTTAAAGCTCAATTTACTGGCCGGAGCGATCGTTTTGTTGTCCGGGGTAATGACGATTATTATTTATCAAGCAGCCGACATTCCTTTATCAGTCATTTTGGGTATTTTATCGGGAGCCGTAACCAATACGCCATCTCTGGGGGCAGGGGCCGAGACATTGCTGACTTTGGGTGACAGCAGCAAACACCTTAATCTGATGGGAACTGGTTATGCCATGGCCTATCCGTTTGCAATCTGCGGAATCTTTTTGGTCATTTGGTTAATTCGGGTCATTTTTCGTATTAACGTTGATGATGAAGCGGCAACTATCGAAACCAATATCAGCAAGAAAACCGAAATGCTGCAGACAATGGATGTGGTCGTACATAATCCGAATTTGGAAGGTGTCGAATTGGGTGAGTTGCCGATTTTTGATGATGAAAAAGTTATTTGCTCGCGCTTAAAACGCGGGGAAAAGCTGATTGTTCCGGCCCAAGACACGCTAATTCATATCGGCGATTATATGCACCTTGTCGGTTCGAAGCACGAATTGCGCCAAGCGTGTATGTTATTGGGTGAAGAAACCAAAGAGGCTTCGCTAACGACCAAAGGAACGGAACTGAGCGTCGTGCGCCTGGTGGTCACCAATGATAATGTACTGAATAAAAAGATTGGTAAATTACAGTTAAAAAAACGCTATGAAGTGGTGATTTCACGCGTTAACCGCGGGGGGGTTGAACTGGTTCCTAATGAAGATACTGCCCTGCAATTTGGCGACGTTTTAAATCTGGTCGGTAAACAATCGGCCATTGATGAAGTGGCGGCGATTGTCGGTAATGCCGAACATAAACTGCTGCAAGCACAGATGTTGCCGGTGTTTATCGGCATTATTTTAGGGGTAATCTTGGGTTCTATTCCTATCGTGATTCCGGGCTTTCCGGCCGCGTTAAAATTGGGATTAGCGGGCGGACCATTAGTGGTGGCCATTATTTTGGGGCGTTTGGGGAGTTTTCGTAAACTGTATTGGTTTATGCCGCCCAGTGCCAACTTGGCCCTGCGGGAAGTCGGTATTGTCCTCTTTTTAGCTGTGGTTGGGCTTAAGTCGGGGGGCAATTTCTGGGATACCCTTGTACATGGCGACGGCTTAATTTGGGCCTTTTACGGTATTTTAATTACCGTTCTACCGTTATTGTTTGTCGGTATTATTGCCCGCGCCGTATTAAAAACCAATTATCTGTCCATCAGCGGCTTATTAGCCGGGGCAATGACCGATCCACCGGCATTAGCCTTCGCCAATTCTCTGCACCCGAAATCCGGGGAAGTGGCTTTGGCTTATGCCACGGTTTATCCGCTGACCATGTTTATGCGTATTATGATGCCGCAAATCTTGGCGATTATGTTGTGGGTGTCTGCATAACAAGCTGTTACCAAGCTTTCTTTCATTCGGCATAGAGGCGCATGCCTGCCTTTTTTGCAGTGGATTGAATTTGTCTTTATGGGCTGAACTTTCGCAGGACTGCCTGCCCATCATTACCGTTGAAATCTTAATTTTTTATCTTTTCTGACAAAACAAACCAATACATTTTTATGGTGGTCAAAAAGACAATTCGGTTTTATAATAGATGCCTTTATTCTTCAACAATAATCCAATAATCATTTCGTTATGGCAGAAGCAAGTTATTCCAATCGAGAAGACGGTAAACTCTCCCAATTAAAAACCCCACCACACTCCGATGAAGCGGAAGAGGCGGTTATCGGGGCTTTGTTAATTGATAACAATTGTTGGGAAACGGTGAGTGAATACCTGTCTTCTGCAGATTTTTTTCGTCAATCCTACCGGATGATTTTTCGCGTCATCGAAGAATTGTCTAATCGATTGCAACCTTTTGATTATGTAACGGTTATTGATGCGCTTCGAGCCAATGAGGAGTTGCAGTTACTTGGCGGGGAGTCCTACGTTACCGGTATCGTAGAGAAGACCTTAAGTAGTGCCAACGTTGGGGTTTATGCCAGATTAGTCAGGGATAAATCGATTTTGCGCCAATTGATTGCCACCAGCGGCGATATTGCCGAGCTGGGTTATTTTCCCAAGCAGTATGAAACGAAAGAAGTGTTGGATATTGCCGAACAAAAGGTCTTTAATATTGCCGAACAATACGAAACCAATACCCGAGAGGGTTTTCACAAAGTTTCTCAATTAACCGCCGGGGCACTGCAAAAAATTCAGGAACTTGCCAAAAGTGACAGCCGCATTACAGGGTTGGCGACAGGCTGGAAAGACTTGGATGAAAGAACTTCCGGTATGCATCCGGGTGATTTTATTGTCGTGGCGGCTCGTCCGGCGATGGGGAAAACCGCGTTTTGCTTGAACATTGCTTGTCACGTTGCCCTTGAGTCGCAGCAAAATGTGGCATTTTTTTCTTTGGAAATGCCGGGTGAACAACTGGTAATGCGTTTAATTTCGGCGTTGGGACAAATTAACCAAGGTAATTTACGTACCGGAAAACTAAAGCCTAACGAATGGAATAAATTAAAGAATCCGGTGCAATTACTTAATAATGCCCCCTTATTTATTGATGATAATCCCAGTCTAACCCCGGCGGAATTACGGGCAAAATGTCGGCGCCTGGTCAGGGAACGGGGTGAACTGGGCTTGGTTGTTGTTGACTATTTGCAATTGATGGAAGTCAAAGGCAGTAATGAAAGCCGGGTTAACCAAGTGTCGGAAATTTCTCGTTCTTTAAAAATGCTGGCAAAAGAATTTAACTGCCCGGTGATTGCCCTGTCACAGCTCAATCGCGGTTTGGAACAACGTCCAAATAAGCGCCCGGTAATGTCGGATTTGCGGGAATCCGGGGCGATTGAGCAAGACGCCGATATTGTCACCTTTATTTATCGCGGAGCAGTATATGCCAGCGAGGATAACCCGGAAAAACAACGTGACCGAACCACCGAAATTATCATCGGCAAACAGCGCAACGGGCCGATTGGTACGGTCAAATTAACTTTTTTGGGGGAATATACCAAATTTGTCGATTATGCCACGATGCCGGATGACAGCATTCCTTTTGCATAGGAAAAACCAATGAGAGCGGCGATAAAACATATTTGCAAAGCCAATTTACGGCACAATTTAGGTGTGTTATCGGCGCTTGCTCCGCAATCAAAATGTATTGCGGTAGTCAAAGCTAATGCCTATGGTTGTGAGGCGGAGCAGGTTTTTGATGTGTTGTCATCGGCCGATTTATTTGCCGTTGCCGAGATTGGTGAAGCGGTAAAATTACGCCAAGCCGGCGCCGACAAAGCCATTTTATTACTGGAAGGGGTGTTTGAAGCCGAAGAATTAGACCTTGCCCTGAGAGAAAAATTTGAACCGGTGATTGCTACTTTTCAGCAGTTGCAGTGGCTGTTAGATTTTACCTCGTTATTCCCCCGAGTGTGGTTTAAGCTGGATACAGGCATGGGTAGATTGGGTTTTCAGGCTGATAATGCCGATAAAGCAATGCGGCAGTTGTTGATAAAATACTCGCAGGAACAGGTTGTCATTATGACGCATTTTGCTGATGCCGACAGTCCTGAGCGTCACCAAACCTTACAGCAAATCAAGTGTTTTGATGCTTTCGCTGCCCGTTATCCTCGTTGTCAGCAAAGTTTGTCCGGTTCGGCCGCTATTTTGGCTTATCCCGAGGCCCATCGCGATTATATTCGTCCGGGAATTGCCCTATACGGCGCCTCTCCCTTTGCAGGCCATTGCGGGCAAGACCATGACTTAAAGCCGGTGATGAGCTTAAAAACCCGGGTGCTGTCAGTAAAACCGTTTAAAAAAGATGAGCCTATCGGTTATGGACAAACTTATCGATTGCCAAAGGACGGACTGATTGCCGTGTGTGAAATCGGTTATGCCGATGGTTATTCCCGTTTTATTCCCAGCGGCACCCCCATTCTTATCAACGCGGCTGAGTATCCGCTGGTCGGACGGGTGGCAATGGATATGATAACAGTCTTGGTTGATGAAAAGGTTAGTGTCGGCGATGAGGTCATCTGCTGGGGCGAGGACTTACCGATTGAACGAATTTGTACAGCCGCCCAAACCATCCCCCATCAATTATTGACCACGGTAACGGAACGTCCGAGAAAGGTGGTTGAATAATGCCGAAACCAACCACACAATACCGTTGTCGAGAATGCGGAGCAATAGCGAAAAAATGGGCCGGGCAGTGTTTGGACTGCAAAGCCTGGAACAGCCTTGATGAAGAAGCCATCGGCAATAGCAAAGAAATTAAACCTTCACGTGGGGGGGGCTATACGGGGGTGGCTAACCGCGATATTGTCACTTTGGATAAGGTTGAGACACAGGAAAAAATCACCTATTCCACCGGGCTGCCGGAATTTGACCGGGCTTTAGGGGGCAGTGGCAGTAAGGGTGTTGTCAAAGGCTCCGTGGTGCTGATTGGCGGTGATCCCGGTATTGGTAAATCGACTTTACTGTTGCAAACCATGGCGAATTTATCGGCAACGATGCCAACCTTGTATATCAGCGGTGAGGAGTCGGCCGAACAAGTCAGCCTGCGCGGGCAGCGTCTCAAGCAGGATTTATCGCGCTTTGCTTTTTTGTCGGAAACCGAAGTCGAAACCATTTTAGCCACTTTGCAACAAGTGAAGCCCGATGCGCTGGTGATTGACTCCATTCAAACGATTTTTACCTCCTCATTATCGTCCGCTCCGGGTTCGGTATCACAAATTCGTGAAAGTGCCGCGGCATTGGTACGTTATGCCAAACAGACCGGTTGTACGGTGTTTGTCGTCGGACACGTGACTAAAGAGGGAGCTATTGCCGGTCCCAGAGTGCTGGAGCATATGGTTGATACCGTACTTTATTTTGAGGGCGAAACGGCATCTAAGTTTCGCCTGTTACGGGTGGTGAAAAACCGCTTTGGCGCGGTGAATGAGCTGGGTATTTTCGCCATGACAGAAACCGGGCTAAAAGGCGTCAGTAATCCCAGTGCTATCTTTTTAAGCGGTCACGAAGAGGCTGTTTCAGGTTCGGTAATTTTAGTCAGTTGGGAAGGGTCACGGGCAATTTTAGTGGAATTACAAGCCTTGGTTGATGACAGCCACGGACACCCCAAACGCGTCACCATTGGCTTGGAGCAAAGCCGTCTGACAATGCTATTGGCCGTGTTATCACGCCATTGCGGTGTGTTGATGGGTGACCAAGACGTGTATGCCAATGTTGTCGGGGGGGTGAAGATTAACGAAACCGCCTCGGATTTGGCTTTGCTATTTGCCTGTGTATCGAGTTTTAGAAACCGCATTATTGAGCGCAAAACCATTGTCTTTGGTGAGGTAGGGCTGGCCGGTGAAATTCGTCCTGTCCCGAATGGGCAGGAGCGCGTCATTGCCGCAGCTAAACAGGGCTTTACCCGAGCCATTGTGCCCTATGCCAATCGACCGAGAAAAACCATTGCCGGCATGGAAGTTATCGCGGTGAAACGGGTTGAAGAAGCCTTGGCATATTTATAATTTTTTGTTATAACCAGTTCTTCAAAGGTGAACACTTAAGCAGCCAACATTGACTTTAGTATTGCTAACCCATAAACTACCGGTTTTAGTAATCATTTTTGGGAGCCATTAAAAGATGGAAGTAGAAGCAGATAATGTCTATGCGCCGCCTAAGGCGGATTTAACCCCCGGCAATCAGCATGGTAAGGGTGAGGTAACGACGCTGATGGTAGATCACTTACAAACCGCCGGTAAATGGGCAAATTTTTTGGCGATTTTAGGCTATATCGGTGTAACCCTTTTTGTTTTGAGTGCTGCTGTTTTTTTATTCGCACTTTTTTTCGGAACCTCTCTGGGCAGAGGGAGAGGCATTGATGGAGACTCGACTACGATTATTTTGGGTCTTGCCGTTATTTTGATTAGTGCCTTTTTTACCTTCAAACTTTCCCGTTTTTTACGACAATATGCCCGTCTTGTCGGTAATCTATCGGAGACCTATGATGCCTTGGATTTAATTGCGGCGCAGGAGTATTTTGTTCGTTACAGCAAGTGGTCGAGTATTCTGTTAGCTATTTTCACCGTACTGACGATGATTGCTTACGCTATCCGGTATATTTTTAGTGTAGGAGTGTAATATGCAACAGATAATCGAGGCGTTTATCGCCACAAAAAAATGGAGCAAAATACTGGCCACTCTCTTACTTGTCTCATTTGCTTTAACATTGGTGAATATTTTTTACGATTTTCAGAGTGTTTTTCAAGCATTGTTACAAATTGCCGTTAATTGTTGTTTTTACTTGATACCGGGGTTGGTCTTGTGGAATTATGCCAATCACATACAACAAGCCGAGAATAATACGCACCCTATCAGTGAGTTGGAAGACGCTTGTGGACAGCAAGCCAAATATTTTAAGGTGCTCGGCATTGCTGTTCTTGTCATGATAGTGTTTATAATCATCGTCTTTTCGGCAGCCATTTTTTTCCCGTTTATGATAGGGTAATTTTTTTCAGTTAATTAAAACAACATTTCAGTGCTGTTTTTTCATACCGTATTACCGGGCATTATGATAGGATGGCGGGTGAAATTGATTAGTGGATAAAGGACAATGTTTAGCACAACACTACCCATTTATATTGAGCACATTAACTATGGTCATCATCTGGCCCACGATAAGTTAATTACGCTAATGCACGAGGCCAGATTACAATTTTTTGACCGCTTGGGACAATCGGAAATGGATTTCTACGGTATCAGCTTGATTATGAAATCGTTAACCGTTAATTACCGGCAGGAAGCATTTCGTGGTGATAAGCTGACTTTTGCTTTAACGATTCGTGAGGTCAGAGGCTCGGCATTTATGCTGCATTACGATATTCGTAATCAGCATAACGAGGCAATTGCCGATGCCCAAATTGTCTTGGTTGGCTATGATTATGGCAAACGTCGTGTGGCACGTCTGCCGGATTTATGTCGTCAGGCATTAACCAGTCAAGGAAACGATGCCTAAAATTCGTGGATTAATTATTATCGGCTCGGTTATTGCTTTATTTTTGGCATTGTTTTTCTTCGTCCAGTTTGCCGGTTTTTTGTTCGATATTCAACAAAAATATGCCGAATCACCGACTTGGTTAATCGTTTTGTATATCGGCGGCGTGGCAATTATTGCATTATTGGGCTTGATATTGATTTATAAGCTGGCAAAGTTTGGTACGTCCAGGCAAAAGGAGAGTACATTAAGACCCCGTGAAGTGTTCGATGACGACAGTTTTAATGCCAAAATACAAGTCCTGCAAGCCAAAGGGGCGGACACTGACGATATTGAAGCGGATTGGAAAAATTTACTCAGTATGCGGGAAAAAGAGGCCGTAACGATTGCCTTGTTTGGTGAAATTAATGCCGGCAAAAGCTCGTTAATTCAAGCGTTAACGGGAAAAACCACAGGTGTTTCGGCACGTGGCGGGCAAACACGGATAATCAGTCACTACCCATTAACCTACAACCAACGCCGCTATGAATTGATTGATATGCCGGGGCTAAATGAAGTGGGTGAAACTGAGGTTAGCGAGGCTTTAATTCATGCAGAAGCGGTTAAATCTCATCTGGTTGTCTGGCTGTTGGATGAGGAGATGACACAATCGGCGTACGACCATTATCATTATCTCAAAACCTTTGACAAACCGATTATTGTTGCCATTAACAAGGCCGACTATTACAGTGACAGCGAACGTTTGCAAATCGGCGAACGCATTCAGACAAGATTGCAAGCAACCGTGCCGGTGGTATGGATTCGTTCGGCAACGACAAAGGTTGTGGAACGACACCATGAGGACGGGCGTATTGACAGCAGTGAAGTGACCACTGCCGCCGATATCAGCGCATTAATCAGTGCCGTCGAGAGTTTGACGTTTGACCGTTTGACGTTGGATAATCGTTTAAATGACAGCTATTTTCGTCAGTTGGAAATGCAGATGGATAAGTCTTTATCCGTGGCCCGACAGGCGCGTGCCGAGCAAATTGTTAAATCTTACTCGCAAAAGGCCATTTTTGCCGGTATGGCAGCCGTCGGGCCGGGGACGGATGTGCTGCTGCAAGGTTATTTGGGTATGGGTATGGCCAAGCAACTGTGCGCCGTTTATGATGTTGATGTCAAAGCGGTGGATTTGGAAGGCACGCTGGCCATGTTAAACGATAAAATGAAGAAAGAGCTGGCGGTTATTTTGGCGTTAGCCGGCAACGTTTTAAAGGCTTTTCCCGGCGTTGGCACGGTGGCGGGCGGGTTGGCGCATGCGGTGGCTTACGGGCTGATTTTTGAATCGGTGGGTAAAGCAATGACCGCCTGTCTGGAAAAATATAACGGTATTAATCAAACACAATTAGCCAATGAATTACAAGGACAAATCAATGAGCATTTGGAAGAGCGTGCAGTCAGCTTGGCAAAAGCGATTATTTTTAAAAAGCAATGACAAGTTGCCATCCGATAGCAGCGATAATGCCGATGAATTAAACAAAAGTCTGGCTAAAACGCAAAGTGATTTGGACAATTTACTTAAGGAAAAAAGATTAACTAAAACAAGTCGGGAAATCCTTGCCGAAGACCGCCGTCAACTCAATCGCATCATTGAAAAACTGGAACAACAACAATTCCATATTGCCGTTTTTGGGCGGGTTAGCGTCGGTAAATCGTCACTGTTGAATGCCTTATTGGGGCAGGTACACTTTTCCACCAGCGTTTTACACGGTGAAACCAAACAAACCGCAGGGATTGAATGGACGGTGTATCAGGACCACGCCTTGCAGTTTATTGACACTCCCGGAATTGATGAATATGACGGTCAAGTACGTGAAGACATTGCCAAACAAGCGGTAAGTGTCGCCGATATGGTATTATTTGTCGTTGATGGCGATTTGACCCAGTTGGAGTTTGAAGCATTAAGTTATGCCAAGTCACTGGTTAAATCGTTAATTGTGGTGGTTAATAAATGTGACCGGCTAACCAGCGATGAACAAACACAAATTCAACGCAGTATTGAAGAGAAATTAGCTACTTTATCAAAAAGTGACAGTATTCCGCTGCATTTTGTTGCCGCCGAGCCGCGTGCCAAAGAAATCATCAAAGTGGGGGCCGACGGCAAAGAAACCCTAACCACCATTAAGCCCGAAAGTCATATTGACGAGCTAAAAGCACAAATTTGGCAGCAACTCAGTGCCAGCGGCCACCGTTTGCAAGCCTTGTCAGCAGCGATGTTTGCCAGCCAGATTAGCGATAAAATAGGCGCAGAAATTGTTATCGCCCGGGCCGATATCGCCAGCGCCATTATCCGCAAATATTGCCTTGGCAAGGCCCTTGCGGTGGGACTCAATCCGATACCGCTATTGGATATGTCGGTGGTCGTCGGTGATATCGCCATGATAAAACATCTGGGCACGGTTTATGGCTTTGACGTTAATAGTAAAGAGGCCGGCATATTAATGAAATCGGTGATTACCGAGTTGGGGTTGGTGCTCGGCACCAGTTTTGGCGTGCAAGCCTTATCATCAGTCTTAAAGGGCCTGTCGGTGGGTTTATCAACGGTGCTGACTGCCGGTGCTCAAGGTATTGCCGCCTACTACGGCACTTATTTGGTCGGTAAGGCCTGTGAAGAATACTTTAAACAAGGGGCCGGCTGGGGTGATGACGGGGCGAAAAAAGTCCTGCAGACGATGTTGGATAATATCGATAAAGACGAAGTGCTGGCTGAAGCCAAGGCCGATATCCGGCGGGTATTGGGACCTTAACTATCGAGTGGCATACCCATAGAAACCTTCACACGAACGCCTGTACATAGCAAATTCATCGTTGCGTGGTGCTCGAAATCCTCATTTACTGCGTATAAACCCGACCACCCATGAGCGGTCGGACGCCCCGAATTTGACCCGTTGTGCATTTGGCAATTGGTCTTTTCATTAATTCAATTAAATATATTATCAATAAATAGTTATAACCCGTTGTGCATTTAGAAAGCGACATTAAAATGCTAAACAAATCAATTTCCTCCCTCGGCAGGCATAGGTATCTGCACTTCTTTTATAAACAATCGGTTAATATTAAAAATCAAAAAATACTTTTATGACCAATGATTGAATGAAATTTGAAAGTTAATAGGATAATACCCTCTCCCTATGGGAGAGGGCTAGGG
>PDWI01000859.1_pt1 | contig 49500 bp, 55 predicted proteins | sample 1430891 | NCBI WGS metagenome assembly PDWI01 (sample SAMN01162508, study PRJNA174530) | Oral metagenome, whole genome shotgun sequencing project. | biome: Marine environment; feature: Marine mammal; material: Swab sample of the gingival sulcus; isolation source: swab sample of gingival sulcus...
CCTGTACCTGGCAGCATGAATATGACCATCTGGACGGGATTTTATTTCCGAACCGGGTGACGGATATGCAGTCGTTTTGTTCCTGGCAAGCGTTTCAGGCATTTCAGGCAGCGGCTTATGCCGAGCATGTGCAGCAGTTGGTGGAGGTGTGGGGGAGTTAATAATCGTCTATATCCAGAGGATAATTTGCTTCAATTGCCCTACAATGAACGCCCATTGAACACATTATGGATGTCATATGCCAATCATTACACAGACATTTGATGCCGGTAATATTGAAGTCATCAATGCTGATTCGACCGATAATATCCAGCTAAGCATTAGCCCGGACAGCCACTCTGAATTTTACCAGTGGTTTTATTATCGCGTGTCAAATGTGCGGGATGTGCCTTTAACGATGGTTATCCAAAATGCTGCGGGTGCCGCTTATGAAGGGGGTTGGGAGGGTTATCAGGCCTTAGCCTCCTACGATCAGGAAGACTGGTTTCGTGTGGATACCGAGTACCACAACGGCCAACTGCATATCAGGCATACCCCACAAAGTGACGCGGTGTACTACGCGTACTTCACGCCTTATTCCTTAGCACGTCACCAGCAACTGATTGCACAACTACAGTGCGCCCCTGATTGTTGTCTGACGGTGGTTGGTCAAAGTCTGCAAGGGCGTGATCTTGATGTGTTACGCATTGGCGAGGATGACGGTCACAAGAAAAAAGTCTGGTTAATTGCACGTCAACATCCCGGTGAGTCAATGGCTGAGTGGTTTGCTGAGGGCTTTTTGCTGCGCTTGCTGGATGAAGATGATGCCTTGTCCGAGTCGTTGTTGGCTCAATGTGTGTTTTACGTTGTGCCGAACATGAATCCTGATGGCAGCACGTTGGGGAATCTTCGCACTAATGCGGCGGGTGTAAATCTCAACCGGGTCTGGGGCTTGGCAGATGCAGAAAGTTGCCCCGAGGTGTTCTATGTTCAGCGCGAGATGGAGCGAATTGGCTGTGACTTATTCCTTGACATTCATGGCGATGAGACCCTACCGTGGAATTTTATCGCCGGACAGGAAGGCTTGCCGGTTGATGCCGCGATTCTTGAGGAAGAAGCCGCGTTTAAACGGTGTTTTGCAGCGATCAACCCTGACTTTCAAACCGAACACGGCTATCCGGCCAAAGAGTTTGACGACGAGGTTTCCATGACATTGGCGAGTAACTGGGCGGGACACTGCTTTAACATTGCTGCCATGACATTGGAAATGCCATTTAAAGACAATGCGGCACGTCCCGATCCCCGTGCAGGCTGGTCAGCAGAGCGTAGTATGCAGTTGGGAGCTTCCATTTTGTATCCGATTGCTCAGCATTTTATGAATAAGTCAGGCCGTTAAGTGTGCCGATCACCCAGAGGAACTTTCCATGTTTTTAGTCATTCACGGCTTTACCTCCTCATCACAATCTCATAAGGCACAGGCCTTATTAAAATGGCTAAGCGAGCAGGGGCGTGAGGATGAGTGGGTTTGCCCCGATTTACCGATTGACCCGCTAGAAGCAATGCAACTGCTGAGCGATATTATTGAAAACGCAGACACACCGCCCAAACTGGTAGGCAGTTCGCTTGGCGGTTTTTATGCCACGGTATTGTCTGCAAAATACTCCCTAAAAGCCGTGTTAATCAATCCGGCGGTTCATGCCGGTCTGGTGTTGCGGCAGGCCGTTGGGCCACAAAAGGCTTGGCATTCCGAGCAAACCTATGAGTTCACACAAGCCCACGTAGACAGCTTAAATGCAATGGATTTGCTGGAACCTGCTGATCCTGACAAGCTCTTTCTCATGGTTGAGATGGCCGATGAAACCTTGGACTGGCAGCGAGCGGCCAGTTTTTACAGAGACTGCCATCAGTTGATTTTTCGTGGTGGTGATCACAGTTTTACCCGCTTTGAACAAGTGCTTCCCCTGATTGATGCTTTTTAACAGGCATTGATAAGCGGATAAGCGTCAATTAAAAAGCTGCATTTTCAGGACATTCCAAGTCAGTTATTTGTTATAGTCTGGTTTGATAATAAGGACGAGAGGTTGAAATGAAAGAAGTAATGGTGACGGTAGATTCGTATGAATCGTGCCAGCAGCGTGTTGAAATTGCCGCCAGCTATGCCAGTGAGATTGGGGCGCATTTGACTGGCTTGTTTGTAACCCCTGACATTAAATTTCCTGCCTACGTGAGCGGGGGAATAGTGGCGAAGGCCCGAAAGCAGCACGATGCAGAGTTTGAGGAACGTGCCGAGATTGCACGCAAGATATTCCACGATGCGGCTGAGAAGTTTGATGTTGGCGCGGGATTACTCGCGTTGCAGGGTGACTATAATGAAGTGATCACTGGTCACTCACGCTGTGCAGATTTGCTTGTCATGGGACAGGCGAAAAAAGATCAGGGAGAGACCGCTGGGCAGATTTATCCTGATAAAGTGATCTTGCAATCAGGTCGTCCGGTGTTGGTGACACCGTTTATCAAGTGTGACTCCCGTCAGCCAAAGCGAGTGGCCGTGGCGTGGGATGGCTCGCGCGAAGCCACCCGTGCATTGCATGACGCGATGCCGATTTTAAGACTGGCGAAAACTGTGGAGCTGATTACAGTTGCGGAGCCACAAAGTGCCACTGCAAGATATGCTGATGTGGATTTGGTACTGGCTCAACTAGCGCGCCATGATGTCAATGCGAAAAGTTACCGCATTCCTGACAGTTCCATCGGTATTGGCAATTTATTATTAAACCGTGTGGTGGATTCTGCCGCTGATTTGTTAGTGACCGGTGCCTATGGTCATACCCGCTTGCGTGAGCTAGTGATGGGTGGTGTCACACAAGAGTTGCTGGAGCATTGCAGTGTGCCGTTGTTGATGTCCCGATAAGTTTTGGGAATGGTGGCGTTCATCACTTCAGTGGAACACGCCTCAGCCGTACCACGCTAGGTGAGGCTGCCCTATGTGGGGTGCACACGCGGGGCATTGCGGGGGCTGGAGGCTAGGGACTTCCGGCTGCCCGATTAGCTGATGTGTTGCCATAATACATTCCCAATTACGATAACAAGCATAGCTATTGACGGGTAAAAAGAAAGTGTAAATCCAAGAGCCCTTGATGGCGCTCCCTTTTTGTAGCCTATAAAAAATAGTATACGTCCCAAGCCAAAAGCGATGGCAGAAATTGGAACTACCGACAGCCAAGTGCTGGGCATTACGATTGACCAAGCACAGTAGACAAGCGAGGCGAGGAGCGTTTGCTCTAAAGTGTTTTGTAGTAGTGTTTGTAACAAACTTGCTTGCTTCGTATCGTTTCCTGACAGTCCTCCACCGTCGATGTCTTCTGGAGTGAAAAAGCGATGTTTAGCCAAGCGGCCAATGGAAATAGCTAAAAAAGTGGCGGGGATTAAACACCATAAAATCGCAACAGTTAATTTGTCGATAAAGTTCAGGCTATTTGTGTAGCCGAACGGATTCAGATACGACCCCAAGCCTATGATGCAGAGCGTTATAGACGCCCCAAGGAGCATTCCCCTCAATACGCCACTTTGTTTCTCAGTTAGCTTCATGCACTTTCCGTAATTGATTGGCAGCCAACGCTGAGTTCACCTGCGAGTGCAACGAGTCCGGTGAAGCGACTTGTGTACGCCCAGCATGGGCACGAACTAATGAGGTGAAAGTCCTCTGTAGGAAGATCACCATCCTTAGCGATTAATGCCGCTATTAGATGATAACTACTAGCGAATGGCAAGGGCCTAACCGCGAGATTGGGTCTGGAGTTTTACAGCTGAGGGTTAGAGACCCTCGGCCACCCGATTATGTGATTTTTTCACTCATCGATTGAAAGAACTTGGCAGTAGCCAACTCAAAACATTCAAAGCCCCATCAACATTCACCGGATCAAGAGGATATCTTTCTCTTGCTTTGAGCAGGTTTAAATATGCCGAAGGTTCCAAACTGAAAGTTTTGTTTTCTTTTCGGACATACGCTTTATAGCAAAAACCGTTAGTTACTAAGACAACTTGACAAGATGGAAAATCTTCTGCATATCTTCGGGCTTGTTCTGGAGCATAGTCAAGCCCAGATGAAAAATCTTTCGTCTCAACGATTAATACACACTCCTTATTTTTACGCTTATAGGGTTTTGAAAAACATGCAATATCAACCCTTCCCTTGCTACAAGGAAGTTCAACTTTAATTTGTTGTTCAGACCATCCTAGTGCTAAAAGGAGAGGAGCAACCAAGAATGTTCTAGTTTCATGTTCGCGGACATCTTCCCACCGACAATTCGTATAATAGTATTGGGCTAACAAGCGAATTTTGCGAAGTGTGTTTGTAAGATCATCTGCAGACGAAGGGCGCAAACCTTCATTTACAAGGTGCCTAAGGATTTGGTCGTCATTTATGGGGTTAGTTTCTTCAGGTTCTGGATCGGGACTGTGCACTGGTAACAAAAGAAGATCATCAGCGATTTTCTGGTGCTTCGCTTGAGGAAGTTTGTGAATTGTTGCTCTCGTTAAACCATCTGTGGTTATTGGTTTCGGAGGGACATGCCAATTAACATAACAATATGCTGGTAAATCCCAACCATCAAAATCACGTAACCAAGATTTGTCTCCACAACCGTTTGCTTCTCCTTCTTTTTCTACCACTTCACCTGCAGCTAATATTTGGTATAAGCCATTTTTTATAACAACCACATCACCCTTTCGAACTAGGCTCATTGTTTTTCTCTGAAGATCACCACCAACAAAAGCTACTCCAAACTTGATAAAATATTCTGAATAGTTTCGACCTGAAGAACCAGCCGCTATTTGCCAATATGTTTTCGACATTTCGTTCTCTCTTACATTCTTTTTGTTGCACAACACCTGAATTAGGCTACGTCGCGCATGTGACGTCAGCTTGAATGACTTGTGTACGCCTAGCATGGGCATGAACTAATGAGGTGAAAGTCCTCTGTAGGAAGATCACCATCCTTAGCGATTAATGCCGCTATTAGATGATAACTAACAACGAATGGCAAGGGTTTAACCATGAAATTGGGGCCGCCAGTACTTGGCGTGGCTGGATCAATTATTTTGGTATTGCCAAAGGCTATCAACTCTGTGTTGATCTGGAGTGAAACGCCCTGTGTGGAGCCGCATGCAGGGTGTTGTGGGGGCTGAGGGTTAGAGACCCTCGGCTACCCGATTAAATGTTGTTTTGCTCACGGAGCGCACTCATCAACTGCTGAACTGCAGTCAATACTGTTTTTTGAGCTGTATCAATAACAATGCGCTCAGATTCCCATGGATGATATTCACGGCTTTGGACTTGCTCCCACGTTGGCAGCTTTAGGTTGGGAACATCGGTACTTCTTGTCTCGACCCGATGCCTATGCTCTGATTTATCAGAACAGATAATCTCAATATTGACGAAGTTTGCACCAGCATTTATTGCTACCTCGTTCCATTCTTTGCGAGTTAACCTAATGGGGTTACAGGAATCAGCTATAACACTATTACCAAGTTTAAGATTATCCGAGGCCACCTTATATGAAAGCCTGTAGCCTTCTCCCTCAACCTTAAAATCACATAAATCCCTTATCGCTTGCTCAACAGTATCAATTCGTAAATAGGTGGCTCTTACAGCTTTTGCAAGTTCTTTCGCTATAGCTGATTTTCCAGTTCCCGGAAGCCCAGAAAATATGAAAAGTGTTGGTTTCATCGTAGACATTTAACAGTCTATTAAACAGACTCACGGTCAATTGACCTCACATGCCGCCGGGGGAATGGGATTTGTATTGTGTAAGTACGCCAATTTTACGCAGGCCGGAATTGAGGCAGTTTGATAGTGCAAAATCAATAATGCGGTACTTCCCGCCAAAGGGGACAGCCGGTTTTGCACGCCACTTGGTTAAATCCTTCAGTCTTGAACCTTCACCACCCGCCAGTATTAATACCAGTGTATTTCGGGTTAATGCAGTGATCATCTTGGGTTCAACGTAATGCCTACGTAAATCCCCCTCATCCTTTTGATGTCGTGACATTCCTCGCTCCTTGTTGCTAGTAACGGTAAGTTGCAGTCTCAATTGCCCCCTGTAAATTCATGCAGGCACTCGTGACCAAATAGATCGGCGTTTGCTGAACCAACTTACTCATGCGGCCTTTTTTTAGGCAGGCCTTGATGAAGTGATCTGACTGCATCCATTGTTGCAGTTCGCAAGCAACCCGTCCCCCGATGTAGATACCGCCCATTGGCCGGTACAGCAACGCCAGATTTCCAACATAGGCGCCATAGGTTGTGGCGAAAAGCTTTAGCGCACGCGCAGCAGCAGGGTCATCGCTTGCAGTCTGAGTCATCTTTGTAATACTCATATCGTGACACGCACCTAGATCACTCTGCTTGCAGTATGCGTACAACTCCAACAGACCTTTATGGGACAGGATACGCTCATAAGAGACATGATTAAAGTGTTCCATCAGGTACTCCAGCAGCTCAATCTGTTCCTTATTGACCGGTGCGAAATCAACCTGCCCACCCTCACTGTCATTCTTGCTAAATACGTCTTGAGTATGATCCATCCACGCCATGCCCAAGCCATGTCCGGCTCCGGTCACAACCCGGATGCCACGTTCGCGTTTAATGCCCTCATTCAGGGTAATCAAGTTCTCAGGAGGGGTTACTTCGATGCCACGTGCGGCCGCATCAAAGTCACTGATAAGGGAAATCTCGTTGATGTAAAAATGCTGCTGCAGGCTTTCTGCATCCAGCTCCCACTGTGGGGACTGTAGCTGGCAATGACCTTCCTTTACCACACCAGCCACGGAAATACACATGCGCTCAATCAATGCAGATGTCGCATCGGCATCGGATAAAAATCGTTCAATTAAGTAGCGGGGACTTAAAAAGTCGGCAGGTTGGTAGCGGGCTCTGAATAGCTCTTGGCGCGTGCCATCAATGGACACTTTCAGCAGCGCAATCTCTGCCTGCTCGTTATTAATATCGGCAGCTACAATTTTCATTATTCTTATGTCCCTAATTATTTTTAGTATTTGAGCGGGGCGTCTGCTCGCTGTAGCGGGTCTTACATATCTCCCACCCAAGCCTCTTTGTCACAATATACCTGAGCTTGATGCGTTGATGTTATGGCGGTGACTGGCATGTCAATGCCACTAATCCAGTCGAGCACTCTGTTATGTTTGGCTCGCCCTGTGACTAAGATCAATATTTGCTCATTATTGCTGAGGCATTCTGAACTGAGGCTGACTCGTTCAGCCGGTGGCTTGGGTGCATTCAGCACAGGAAGCGCCAGTGGGCCTTTGGGGTGAATGTGTCCGGGGAAAAGGCTGGCGGTGTGGCCGTCTTCCCCCATGCCAAGTAACACCATGTCAAACTTTGCTACTTGGCGAAGCACTTTGTCATAAGCCTGTGCTGCGATCTCAGGGCCGTGTTCACTTGCAATAAAGTGGATGTTTTGTGCAGGAATTGGAACAGCATTTAGCAGGCACTCACTAGCCATGACGCTATTCCGCTCAGCATTATCGGCGGGTAGGCAACGCTCATCACCAAGGTAGATATGCCAGTGTTGCCAGTCACTTGTTGACTTGGCCAGCAAGCGGTAAATTGCCTTTGGTGTTGTGCCACCTGCTAACACAATATGGAATGCGCCTCGTTCACGGATGGCTGTGTCTGCGGCGCTGAGAATATCTTGAGTTGCTTGCTCGGCAAGAAGGGTCGCGTTCTTAAACAGTCGCCAGCTTGGCTTGATCGTAGATGTACTGGAACTCATCAGGTTTCCCAAAAGCTTGGATAAACCTGAATACTCTCATTTGGTACGGCGTAATTCCAGTCACCCGTTCTTTTGAGGCGCGATGGGCTGGTTCGTATGCAGCTAGATCTTATTATTCAGCATTGGAAGCGCCACGTACCAAGCGTACCAGAATATGATCAGAACGCTCAGAGTTACTGAGAACCTTATTCCCTTGAATAACTGTCAGCACAACACCATCCTGATTCACCGAGCGCGTCCAGTAGGCAAACGGATCGTAGAATGGAAAATACGCCAAATCTAGCGCGGGCTGGTTGTCTGCTGCACCAGTGGACAAACTCAGTAACTCCTCGATGGTGGGTAACCGCCAATCGTCAAAGCCACAGTAGTTTGACTGATTGACCCGCTGAATAAATGCGTGAGTATTACAGTAAGTGGCCGGGTCATCCGAGCGGTATCCGTAACAACTGATGTCGATACCGGGGAGTTCTGGGTTGCTGCGAGGCTGGCCGGGATTATTGTGTTCGGGCTGATACCAACGATATGCTTCATTGACGTCATGCAAGTCACTGGCGGGATCGCGCTTTTGCCAGAATAATTGCGTGGTGGTGTCCTCAACACATGCCCATTCCTTACTATCATCTGCCAGCCGCTCGCTATTGCTCCCAATTTTATAGAATCGTTGTGCGGCTTGTTCTACCTTGTCTGTCTGGGCTTGCTGAGGGGGAGGCGGAACACTGGTCGTGGCTAATACATCAGTGGCGAAGCAGCCTACGGCTAGCAGGTTAAATAGAATGACCTTCAGGCTTTGTCGGTGACGGGTGGCTGACATGAAAATTCCTTTTTATTTTTGGGCAGCAAGGTTGGCATTGATTGACGTTGCTAAAATAGCGATTATTTACTGCCTGTTATTGTTAATCCAGATGACAGGTAAAAAAAGCAAGATGAAGCGATGGCTTATAATTTTCCTGAGTGCATAACACGCTGCGTTGATGCATTATCTACGCGCTTCTTTGGATGATAACGATAGTGCCCGGTGATCTTGAAGTCGAACAGCATGTCATCAATCACGGGGCCATTACCAATATTGTGCGCAATCAGGTGACGCCGGGGATCTGCGACACTGATTTGCGCCAATACTACACCAATGTGGGGGAGTTTGGGGGAGACCTGCCAAGTCACCAGATCCCCCGGTTTATAATTGGTCGGATCGTCAGTGATCGGTAATGATTCACCCTTGCGGTCAAAAAAAGTCTGTAGGTTGTAAACCCGCCGGTGATCAATGTTGGTATCCGGCTTTCGCAGCCCCCAGCGTTTGCGGCTTGGGTATTTTGGAAAATGTCGCCGTATGTCTTCGTGTACTTCTTGCTGTAAATCTATGCCGAGCTCACGGTATGCGCGAATCACAACATCGGTACAAACGCCTATATCTGCGGGCACGTCACCCATTGGGTAGGCTATTTTTATGTATCGGCCATCGTATCGTACCTGGTGCATGGTGCGGGCCAGCGCCGCCTGAGCCAGTTCCTCCGCAAATGTCAATGGGACATCAGGCTCTAAAGGTAAGGGTGGTGGAACATCTTCGGGGGTAAACGGGTCTTCGTAATCGTGGGGTTGATACAGCCAGCCATTGGGTGTGTCGCTTAGGTCAGGCAACGACGGGGTCGTCAACGCCATTGGTGGAATGGGCAACTCACGCAGCTCTGATTGCTGTTGGTTGTTCTCGGGGGACTTACGCTCACAACCAACCATCGTAGCCGAGACACCGGCAACGACAGCCAACAAGAAAATGCATCGAACACTCATAGTTCGTTAATGTAGTCTTATTCTGAAAAGATGCAAGATTTGGGCGTTACCATCTGGTAATAATGGCTGTCGGGAGAGAGGCAGCTAAGACGCTACAATTTGCCGCTGGATTTGATATTTAGATAGCTATTGATAAGTGACACGCTCAATTCCTGCGGCTCCACATCGACCGCTAATACCCCCCGATTTGTCAGGAGTTCGAAAGCAGTTTTGCGCTGTTGTAAATAATGGTGGATGGCACTACTGCGCAGAGCTCCCTGCATGTCCAATGGGGGCTGTTGCAGATGATCGTCCAGTGCTTTTTCTCTCAAGCTGGCTAAGAGAACTAAGTGGCGACGCCTTAACAAACTAACAGCGGCTTGCAATTCCGCACTGTCTTCATCGCGCACATTGCTTAAAATGATAACCAAGGCCCGCTTTTTATGGCGTACCATGAAGTCACTGGCGGCCTGTGTATAATCCGGCGCTTCGGTTCCTGCCTGTAAGTCGTAGACCGTATTTAGCAAGTCCTGAATGGTGTGGTAGCCTTTTTTGGGTGAAACCCAGCGGTTATTGCCACCAAATGTACTCAGGCCGACCGCATCGCCTTGTCGCAAAGCCACGTAAGCCAGCATCAGCATGGCATTCAGTGTGTGGTCAAAATGGGACAGTTCATCGTCTTTGGCGCGCATACGATGGCCTGAATCCAATAGGAAAATAACTTGCTGGTCGCGTTCATCCTGATATTCGCGGGCAATGACCTTACGAACACGGGATGTGGCTTTCCAGTCAATTTGGCGGATGCCATCTCCTTCGCGGTACTCCCGAAGCTGATGAAAGTCCTGACCTTGCCCGCGTCTGGGCTTTTTAATAATGCCCATCTGGCTAAGGCGGTTATCAGTTGCCAGCAATGCTAAATGTGGAATGGCTGAGAAGTTAGGGTAGACATGGATTTCATCGGGTACGTGCAGATGCAGGTCACGCTCCCAGAAGCCCCATCGGGAGTGCAGGTGAAGTTGCACCTTCATAAACTGATAGCGCCCTCGTGCTTTCGCTGTGACCCAATAGCGGATTTTCGCTGACTGATTGGCGGCAATACGGAGCTGCACCGGCAGACCTTTGGCCTCCAGTTCTATCGGAAAATGATCGAAGACATCCACCATACAAAGCCGTTTCGATGGGTTGTACAGCGATAGGTTAATGGGGCGTTTGACACCCAACGAAATTGAGGTCTGAAAGCTGCGGGTGATTTCTGGAAATTCTTGTCGATATAGCAAGAATAAATCCAGCAGTAATATCAGCGCCGATAGCCCCAGTGCTATTTTCCAGATAACTATAAATGGTGTCCAAAAACTGGCGATAAGCGACAGTGCAACCAGCACTGCCGACAGTTTGTAGAACGATTTACCGGGGATGGCTAAGGTCATGGGATGTGTTACTGCCGAGGCGCATCAATGTTTTGCAGTATAGATTCGAGAATCTGATCGGTCGTATGGCCTTCCAGCTCCATGTCGGGGGAGAGCGCAACACGGTGTCTGAGGGCTGGTAGGGCAACAGCTTTAATGTCATCCGGTGTAATAAAGTCACGTTGGTGGCACAGCGCTTCGGCACGTGCAGCACGAATCAGTGAAATGCTACCGCGTGGGCCAGCGCCCAGGCTAAGGCCTTGCCAATTGCGGGTTGCATGAACCACCTGCACGGCATAATCAATCACTTGTTGATCGGCTTGTACGTGAGCCGCGAGTGACTGAAGTGCCAAAATATCATCGGGTGCTGCCACTGTCATCACCCGCGAGAGATTGAATTGGTCTCCGGTTTGCTTGTTGGTCACGGCGGCAACCATGAGTGTTTCTTCGTCTACTTCGGGGTATTCAATAAAAATTTTGAGTAAGAAGCGATCCAACTGCGCTTCCGGTAAAGGGTAAGTGCCTTCCTGCTCCAATGGGTTTTGCGTGGCCAGGGTCATAAAGGGCAGGGGAACAGGGTGTGATTCTCCGTCAATCGTCACCTGACGCTCCTGCATGACTTCCAGCAAGGCGGATTGTGTTTTGGCAGGGGCACGGTTGATCTCATCGGCAAGTAATAAATGGGTGAATATCGGCCCACGCCGTAAATTAAATTCATTACTTTTTAGGTCAACCATTGTGTGTCCGGTGACATCCGCAGGCATCAGGTCAGGGGTGAACTGAATCCGTGAGAATTGGCCTTCAAAGGTTTTAGCCAGCGCGCGCACCAGCAGTGTTTTACCCAAGCCCGGCACACCTTCAACCAATACGTTGCCACCTGCAATCAGGGCCAACAATGTTTGATGAATTACGGCTTTTTGACCGATGACGGCGCGGCCAATCTCGGTTTTGATTGTGTCGATGAGCACACTGGCCTGTTCTGCCTGCATGTTTGTCATACTGTTATCCTGATATGTTCTAGTTGTTTAATAGTCTCAGTGAATTCGTGTGGCTTATGGCGAATGTCGCCATGTAATAGATGTAGTATCTGCTGTTCGTCAATGCCCACCCGCTCTGCCAGTAAATGGGCTTGCTGGTCATTGCTCATGGCGTGCCAGGCGGGAATACGTTTCGCCAGTTGTTGCTGAACGGCATGACGGGTGCTGTCAATGAGTATCGCCTGCTCTTTATTTTTCCAATAGTAATTGCCGCTGGCTTCAATATGCTCCAACAAATTGCGGCGATCTTCCCCTTCTTTTGGGATCAATGGGCCAAAGCGATGAGAAACCCGTAACATCCAAATCAGCAACAAGCCGCCCAGCATGATACAGAATGGCCAAAAATGTTTCCAAATAATCCGGAACAAGTGGGGCATTTCTTCGGAATGAATCAGCCAGATTGCCGCTGGCTGCTGCAAAGAGCGGTTATTAGCATGAACCAAGTGCCAGAGGATTTCGGCATGATCGTAGTCGTCGATATTATAATTTTCGATAAATGTAAAATCAGAGACCAGTGTAATCAGTCCCTTGCCAACCTGCTGGTGAATAATAAAATTTCTATCATTGAGCTTAACTTGCGTCAGTCCCTGTTGATCGTTGTCAGGACTCAGATCAATCGCTCGATAGTAATCATTAGCAATTTCCAGCGGCTTGTCGGCTTCAGGGAGTTGTAGTGTCTCAGCATCTTTCTCATCAAATGGGATAGCTTTTCCGGTATACACTCCCAGATACAGCTGTAGTGGGTCGGCACTGGCTGCGGGATTGTCATTATCTGAGTTAGCAGCAGTGTCGGGCGGTGCTGTTGGTATCTCACTGTCGGCGTTGGGCTTGTCATTATCTGTGTCAACAGCGGTATCCTCTGCGTTGTGTTCTTCGTTATCAGTAGCGTAGGAGTCCCAGTCCAGCACACTGCGAGTAATTAGATGCCCCCCTCGTTTTACCCAATCCAGTATCGCTTCAAATTGCTCTTCACGTTGGTTATAACGGGTGGCGCTGATAAACAGAACGGTGTCAGTATCTGGTAGTTTATTGAGGCTTTGCAGGCTTTCAACGGTTTGTGTGGGGATTCCCATGCCTTTTAAAAATAAGCGACTGGCATACAGCGGGTTGCTGCGCGCTTCGCCGGTCAACGGTCGAAAACTGACCTCATCGACGTATTCAAGATTGTCTAAGCCCGTCCACAACAGCCATGCCAGCGCTCCGAAGGCTAATCCGGCAATAAGACGTTGGCGCAGGCTCATTTGTGCGTCTCCGGCGTTTCGTGGGCAAAGTCATCATGCCAGCGATCCAGCAAATAGCTCATGTCTGCTTCCATCGGGGCATCATGTGCATAGGCAACTTGCATCCAGCTATGGGTAAGTTTCTGCAAATAGTTGTAAGATTGAGCGGCGAGCACCGGCTGGCTGAGTTTGAGAATATCACCTTCGGTATGACTATGCTCCAGTGGTAACTGGTCATGGTTTATCAGCCGCGTGAGGGCGCAACGATATAGTAAACTGAGTGCGTCACGGGTCTTGCCTTCGTGCCATAAAGCTCTGGCCGCCGCAATTACATCATCTGGCAGGGACTCTTTTCGCACATCCATACCGAACAGGATATCCGGCTGAAGCGTGTCATCTTGTTTGTCGGGTAAGTTGATGAAGATCGGCAGCCAGTACCGTCGATAAACGTAGAGCAGGACAATCGCTAGCGCAATGATCAGCCACAAAGCGTATTCGATGACCGAGGCAACGCGCTTAGCCAGCCACTGTATCCATTCCGGTACATCGGCGGGGGTCTCAGTGGTGTCTGTTTCGTCAGTTTTTTTTAGTCGCCAGCGTTTGGTTGTTTTTTCCCGATGAAGATGCTCGTTTTGCATAACCTCCTGAATGACCCGTGAAGATTCACTGGCGCCCAAGCGGGTATCGGATAAGTGTTCTGTGTAGGATGGTGTATTTTCGGCGCGGTTGTCCTCCGCTTTGGCGGACTGATTGAGCAGGCTAGAGCTAAATAGGCTAACAATTATGCAGGCGACCAGGGCATTGATTTGATTTTTCAGTCCACTTAAGCGGCTGGCCATTTTGCGAAAGTCTAGCTCAATATCCCATGCTTCAAGCTGCGTACGCCGGTTTAGGTACAGGGCAAAATTGGCGGCGATATAATAAGGCTCAAGAAGGGTTATGACCGCAACGAATCCCAGCATAACAATAATTTCAATGGCTGAGGCGAGAGTTGGGAGCCTATTTGACACAAGCTCATAAAATAGCTCATCTGCATAGTACCCCGGCACAAATAGCCAGAGCAGCATCAGGAAGGAAAAGAAAAATATGATCTGGAAATGAAAGATAGCAATATTGAGCCAAATGACAGGGGCGTGAACTTTCTCGATAAGTAACTGCTGTCGTGCACGGTGCTCTGACCCTGTTAGTCGTTCCAGCTGTCTTACCGGCAGGCGAAAGCCTCGGCTAAATGAGAAGCGTCGCCAAGTTAGCTCACCTAATAGGCCGGTTCTGAAAAGTAGCTCGGGCAAGGCTTTGAGCGTATCGGCCCAACTGGGCGAATTACCAAATACTTGGTGGCTAATGACATATAGGATTAGGCGGTGATACAGGGGCTTTAGCCACCATAGAATAAGTAGAATCAATCCGTAATAGTCATTAGGCAACAGCAGGAATAGTGCCGCAATGATAGCCACCAGCAATATCACCAGTGGTGTGTAAATACTCAGCCACCATGCCCTGACCATCGCAAAGCCCAGGTCAATGGCTTCCCAGGCATTCCGGCTGCGAATGTTGGCAGTAATGGTTTCAAGCTGCATGAGTTTTGTCTCGGCCAACAAACCAGAAGTAGGCAAATACCAAGGTCCACAAAATAGCAGCTACGGTGTATTTCGTGGCAACGGGTAACGCCATTGATGACCAGAACGCCTCGACAAACGCAGCCATAATGAATAAGGTGGCTGCACCGTACATAATTTTTATGCCAACCTTGCCGTCATCAATCAAAGCCCTGACGCGTGATTTTCTACCCGGAGCAATCAGTGCCATGGCCAGTTTCAATCCGGCTGCACCTGAGATCACAATCGCGGTGAGCTCAAAGGCACCATGTCCCAATACAAAGCCCCAAAAGGTGTCGATATAGCCCAGATGGGTCAGGTGTCCAGCAACCGTGCCGATAAATATCCCATTGAATAACATAAAGAACAAAGTGCCAATGCCGTACATCACTCCGCCAGCAAAGACTTGAAATCCAATGCCAGTATTATTGCGAATGTAATGACCAAACATGAGCAGATCAGAATCAGAGCCTCGCTCCCGTCCAAGAACCTCATTGGCGGGGTCATACATGGCTTCCATGCCGTGAATCTGACCTACACCTAATACACTATAGACCAGCTCAGGCATCCATTGCAGAAGCACTATCATGGCAAAAAAGGGCACATAGAAAAGTGCGCTGGCAACTGCCACAATCCGCCATTCTTTTCTGATCAGGGCAGGAAACTCTCGTGCGAAAAAGCCCAGCGCTCGACTCAAAAACTGGCTACGGCTCTCATAAAGAATTTGATGGCCTTTAACCACCATGCGGTTTAAACGATCAACCAAAACAGGGCTGTACATGCGAGCGTTCGCTAATGCGTAGTGTTGGCAAATTTGCCGGTAAGCCGTTGGTATATCCAGGGGCTCAGGTTTGTCGATAGCCTTGCGATGACGTTTGGGCAGGGCACGGTACTCAAGCACTTGCTCGAAGTGATCCCACAATGCATCGTGGCGGCGGGTAAATTGTTCTTGACGACTTGAACTCATTGTTTCCCCATTATCCAACGACCTATGCCGGATAAGTAGTCGGCAGCGGCAGTTCTATCCTTGGTTAAAGGGCTACAGACCTTTGCCAGCTCCTCAGCGCGTTCATCGCTGAGCATGGGCCGTCGTTGGTAATAACAAATCAAGGCTTGTTGCTCGTTAAGCCGAAGTGGTACAGGCGGAGCAACGGGTTTTATCTCAGTTTCCAGATGGTACTGTTGGCTTTCAGGTTGTCGCAGCACTACCGTACCAGCAACCATGTCGCCAATGCGCTGAAAGCGGGCGTTACTTAGTATACAGAACAACCCAAAGCCATAGCAGAATGGTAAAAAATCAACCACGCGTAACAGGTTACGAATCAGGGAGGCGACAGGCGTGATCGGGCTGGCATTTTCCTGAGCGACAAACAAACCAAGCATAGACTTGCCGGGTGTTTTGCCCTGACGGAATAGCTCAAAATAAACCGGGTAAAACCACTCAATCGCAAATGCCAGAATCAAAAACACCCCTGTGCCTGCCTTATCGAAGAAAGCCAGCACCCACAAGAGCGAGAATAACACCGCACCACGAATCAGGGTATCAATAAGCCAGGCATAAAAACGCAGCACCGGCCCAGCAGGAGATAGTTTTAATGCGATACCCTCCGGTGTATTAATCGCGTAAAGCGTGTCAATGATGGGAAGTTTATCAGTAATTGTCTTTTACCATTTAAGTTTGTGTAGCTAATCTCTGCGGCAAGTAGTTCTTCCTCGCTAGACCTGAACAAATACCTTTGCCTGACGAACCCAGCGGTCAATTAACGGGTCGATTGTTTCAGGATAATTGTTGAATAACAAGTCTGCAGTGTCCTGTATTTTAGGTAACATATCCTGATCTCGTGCCAGATTAGCGATGCGGAATTGCAGCTCGCCGGTTTGTCGTGTGCCAAATACTTCACCGGGGCCGCGAATTTCTAAATCAATTTGTGCAATTTCAAAGCCGTCATTGCTATTGCGCAGTGCATCCAGACGCTTGCGGGCAATGTTGGACAAAGGTGCTTGATACATGAGGACACAACTACTGGCAGCACTACCTCGGCCAACCCGCCCCCGTAGCTGATGCAACTGGGCAAGCCCAAGACGCTCGGCATTTTCAATAATCATCAGGCTGGCATTCGGGACATCAACCCCTACCTCAATGACCGTTGTGGCGACTAGCAGGGAGATCTCGGCAGCCTTAAATTGTGCCATGATATGTTGTTTTTCGAGCGCATTCATCCGGCCATGCACTAAGCCGATATGAATACCCGATAACTGTTCACGTAACATGGCTTCGGTGGCCTCAGCATTTTCACATTGCAATGCTTCGGATTCTTCAATGAGGGTACACACCCAGTAAACCTGTGCGCCTTGCTCACAAACCGAGCGGATACGCCCGATGATCTCATCACGTCGATTATTAGCAATGACGACTGTTTTTATTGGGGTGCGACCGGGTGGTAATTCATCAATAACGGAGTAATCCATATCCGCATAGGCGGTCATGGCCAGAGTTCGAGGAATCGGGGTGGCGGTCATCACTAACTGATGCGGATAGCCCAGCTCACTGTGACCTTTATTCCGTAAGGCTAGGCGCTGCTCCACGCCAAAGCGATGCTGCTCATCAATAATAATTAGACCAAGCTGTGAGAAGGCCACCTCACTTTGGAACAGTACATGCGTACCCACGACCAAATGACTCATCCCCAAGGCCGCGCGCTCAATCTGATCACGGCGCTCTTTGGCTTTCTGTTTGCCGGACAAATTACCTACATTTAGGCCCAGTGGTTCGAGCCACTCGGTAAAACTTTTTAGATGTTGTTCGGCCAAAATTTCGGTAGGTGCCATTAAGGCGACTTGATAGCCTGACTCTATTGCCAAGAGTGCCGCCGCAACTGCCACCACGGTTTTTCCTGAGCCGACATCTCCTTGTAGTAAGCGGGACATGGGCGAGCCTTGTGCCAAGTCCCGACGAATTTCCTGAATCACCCGTTGTTGAGCCGTAGTCAGCGAAAAGGGCAGTGCCTGTTGCAGGGCTTGCAAGAGCGTTGCCTTATTTTTCATTGCAATGCCCGGTAGTGCTTGTGTTTGTCGGCGGAATTTTCTCAGGCTAAGTTGATGCGCCAGTAGTTCTTCAAAGGCCAGTCGTTGAATGCTGGAATGCTGTCCGTTCAGTATGGCGCGGTTGCTACCGGATTCAGGTTGATGAATGGCACGTATTGCCTCGGCCAGTGCGGGCATTTGTTTGGCTTGCAGCACGGACTCAGGCAATAATTCCTGAACGGCAGGAAGTTTTTTAATGGCTTCAGTGATCAGGCGGCGCAGCGTTCGTTGCTGTAAGCCTTTGGTGGTCGGATAAATAGCCGTCAGTGTTTTTTCCAGTGGTGCGGGAAACTGCTCGTCCAGTAATGTGTATTCTGGATGAATCATTTCTAGCTGATGGAGTGCGCGTCGCACCTCGCCAAAACAACGGATGTGTTTGCCCTGACTGAGCGCTTTTTGTTGTGCGCCACTAAAGTAGAAAAAACGCAGGGTCAGGCAGCCGGTTCCATCGTTGATGCGTGATAGCATCATGCGTCGTCCGCGAAACACAACGTCAGTGTGCTCAATACAGCCTTCTACCAACACATGCTGGCCGCCCTGCAAGTTGGCAATCGACTGGATGCGGGTTCGATCCTGATACTGAGAGGGCAGGTGAAACAGCAAATCCTGAAGGGTCTGAATATTCAGTTTATCCAAATTTTCTGCCATTTTTTGACCAACACCTTTCAGTGTTGTAACAGGTTCAAGCAGAGGATTTACCATACGCAGTAGCGGCCGTTATCAATACAATTCATTGTGCGCCATTATAAACGACTCGCCTGAGGGTGACTATTTCATCTAACACACCGGCTATGCTCTGGGGTAGAATCATCCTTAATGTTGAGTCGATTAAGGTTTGACAAAGGAGAAGGAGTCTTACATGAAAAATACTTATCGAGTAGTTGTGATTGGGGATACGGAGAAATCCATATCTATTCTTCGCAGGTTATCGACTGAGTTAGCTCAGGATGGGTGTGACTTGATGGCCACCTCATCCTTTAGTCTTGATGGAAACTTTGCGATTATGATGATTATAAATAGTGATCTGTCTATTGAGGAGCAGCGTGAGTTGCTGCAATCAACGACAGATACTTATCATCTACAGTTGATTATCGACAGCATTGCGGCCTTTGATGCGCGTTATGATTATTCAGAGGTGACGGTGCAAATTGAGGGTATGGATCGCATTGGTGTGTTTTCCTATTGCATGGCTATTTTGGGTGATGCGGGATTGGAAGTGCTCAGCATGCACTCCGACCTGTTAGGCAGGTCGGCAATTGGTGAAGAGGAGAAGTTTCTCAATGTTATCAAGGGTCGTGCAACTCAGGGCCTGGATGAGCTCAACCGAGCTGCTGATAATTTGCGTAAGAACCAGATAGAAGTAACAGTAACCCCAGCCTAACCGAACATCAGGCGCAGGCAGCGCATCTTGATAGTCAGACTGAAACCGCCGCCTTGATGTGTGGATGGCACTGATAATTGACTAACTCAAAGTCATCAAAAGTAAACGCAAATAAATCTTTTACGGCGGGATTTATCTTCAATGTTGGCAGGGGATATGGTTCACGCGCCAACTGGGTATCGACTTGCTCCAGGTGGTTGCTGTAAAGGTGTGCATCACCTAGCGTGTGGATAAATTCGCCCGGCTGTAGATCACACACCTGCGCAATCATCATGGTGAGTAGTGCGTAGGATGCAATGTTAAACGGCACCCCCAAAAAGATATCAGCACTACGCTGGTAGAGCTGGCATGACAGTTTTCCGTCGGCCACATAAAACTGGAATAGGGTATGGCAAGGTGGGAGCGCCATTTGCTCAATGAGTGCCACATTCCAAGCACTGACAATAATCCGCCTGGAGTCTGGTGAATGTTTGATTTGTTCCAGAATTTGGCTGATTTGGTCAATATGCCCCCCCTCTGGTGTGGGCCATGAGCGCCATTGTGTGCCATAAACCGGCCCCAAATTTCCCTTCTCGTCTGCCCATTCGTCCCAGATAGAAACGCCATTTTCTTGCAGGTAGGCAATATTGCTATCGCCTTTCAGAAACCATAGTAGCTCATGGATAATGGAACGCAGGTGCAGCTTCTTGGTGGTCACCATTGGGAAGCCATCACTTAGATCGTAGCGTGATTGATAACCAAATACTGAGGTAGTGCCGGTGCCTGTCCGGTCGGTACGCACATGACCGTACGTTTTTACATGGCGCATTAATTCGAGGTATTGGCGCATAACGTTAGTGTCTCGCAACCGGATGTTTTTTATAACCCCACCATAACATCAATGCTCCCAACAGAAGCATTGGAACAGATAAGAGCTGGCCCTGTGTCATCCAGCCAAACGCTACAAAGCCAAGCTGTTCGTCTGGTACTCGGAAAAATTCAACAATGATGCGGGATAGCGCATAGCCCATCAGGAATAGGCCGGACACGGCACCCATCGGGCGTGGCTTCTTGGAGAAAATCCATAGAACCAAAAATAGCGTCAAGCCTTCCAGCGCCGCCTGGTATAGCTGTGACGGGTGGCGTGGGAGGTTGTCCACATTCGGGAAAATCATACCCCAAGGCACATCGGTGGGACGACCCCAAAGTTCAGCATTGATAAAGTTACCGATACGCCCCGCACATAAACCCAGTGGTACCAGTGGCGCAATAAAGTCCGTGACCCTTAACAGTGGCAGAGCGAACTTACGCGCCAGCAAAGCGATAGCAATAATGACGCCGATCAGTCCCCCATGAAAGCTCATGCCACCTTCCCAGATGCGAAAGAGGATGACGGGGTTTTGGATAAAATGATCGAAGTTATAAAATAAGATATAGCCGATGCGGCCACCAAGCACTACACCAAGTGCGCCGTAAAACAAAATGTCGTCCACCTGATCTGGAGTAATCAGGCTGCCCGGTTTTTTCGCACGATATTTACCCATGAGTAAAAAGGCGACAAACCCAACAACATACATTAGGCCGTACCAATGTATGCCAAAGGTGTCCGTGAAATGAATCGCAACAGGGTCAAAATTCGGATGAGTTAACATGGAGTTACCTTAGAAGAATAAAGAGCGTAGTTGGCCAGTGAGGTCATCGGCACGCATCAGTGCTTCACCTACCAGAAAACTATTGACCTGATGATTTCGCATAAATGCCACATCTTCGGCAGTGTGGATGCCACTTTCAGTCACCACAATCCGGTCATCTGGAATCATTTCCAGCAGATCAATCGTGGTGTTTAATGAGGTTTCAAACGAGCGCAGATTGCGATTATTAATTCCCACTAATCTTGCCCCCAGCGGCAGGGACATCGCCAGTTCCTCGGCATTGTGTACCTCAATTAGCACATCCAGATTCAGTGACAAAGCGACGTGATAGAGTGAGTATAACAACTCCCTACTGAGTGCAGCCGCAATGAGCAAAATACAGTCTGCACCCATCGCACGGGCTTCGTAAATTTGATAAGGGTCAATAATAAAATCTTTACGGATAACCGGCAGGTTACAGGCTGCTCGTGCCTGCTTTAAATACTTGGTGCTTCCCTGAAAAAACTGTGAGTCTGTTAGGACGGATAAGCAGGCCGCACCTCCTGCCTCATAGCTTTTAGCAATATCCGCAGGTACAAAATGCTCTCGAATCACGCCCTTGCTGGGGGAGGCTTTTTTGATTTCAGCGATGACAGCAGGCTCGTTATTGGCCAGTTTTTCCTCGATGGCACTTACAAATGGGCGGATAGCCGGCGCCTCGTTGACTGCTATTTGCATCAGTGTTTCAACGGGCTTTTTAGCGCGGCGATGTCTGACTTCCTGCACTTTTTCGGCAATAATTTTCTTTAAAATGTCCGGTACGCCCGGTGCATCGAATACGGCTGAATCGCTCATGCGTTGGTCTTCTCGATTAATGCAGTTAATTTATCCATTGCAGCACCACTGCTAATGACCTCGGATGCTTTAACAATACCCTCAGCCAGTGAGTCCGTTAGCCCAGCGACGTAAATTGCTGCGCCAGCATTTAGGCAGACAATATCCCTTGCAGCGCCTGAACCGTTGTTTAACACTGCTTTTAACATTGCCAGGCTTTCATCGGCGCTTGTTACTTTAATACTGTCCAGTGGCTGGCGGCTAAAGCCAAAGTCCTCAGGCTGGATGGTGTACTCCGTTATCACACCATCTTTTAGCTCAGCAATCTGTGTTGTCGTAGCGATGCTGATTTCATCCAGACCATCCTCGGCATGAACCACCAGTACGTGTTGGCTACCTAAATTTTTCAGCACTTCCGCCAGAGGACGCACCAGTTCCCGACTAAACACACCCAATACTTGATTGGGTGCGCCAGCAGGGTTAGTCAGTGGCCCCAGTATGTTAAACACCGTACGAACCGCCATTTCTTTGCGTGGACCAATGGCATGCTTCATTGCGTCGTGGTGCATGACTGCGAACATAAAGCCAACACCCAGTTCCTCGACGCAGGCTTTGATTTGTGCCGGTGAGATTGCCAGGTTGACTCCAGCGGCTTCCAGTACATCGGCAGCACCGGATTTGCTAGAAACCGACCGATTGCCATGCTTTGCGGCATGTCCCCCTGCTGCGGCCAGTACAAAACAACAGGCCGTTGAGATATTGAAGGTGCTGATGCCATCACCGCCGGTACCCACAATATCGACCAGATGATCAGCATGAATATCCACTGGCGTGGCTAGATGGCGCATTACCTGAGCGGCTGCGGTAATCTCGTCAACCGTTTCACCTTTTAGGCGCAAGGCAATCAGGAAGCCGCCGATTTGGGCATCAGTGGCTTTGCCACTCATCATGTCGTGCATGACATCTGACATTTCATCCATAGTCAGCGATTGCTGCGCCAGTAACTTGGCAAGTGCTTGTTGAATATTCATTGTGTTGCAGGAGTACTCTGTTTAGTCAGTGGAATCACAGGGCGGCAGATAAGTTTGCATTCATGGCTTATTTCATGGGTTGCAAGGTTCTGAAAATCAACTCAAAAGAGCCTTCGTGTTTATTCAGTGCATCCTTATCAACCTGATTAATTAGGAAAGCTGAATAATGTTCACTGTCTTTTCGGAAATATTCTCGATAGTCATTACTATCGTCATTAAGGCCGGAGGTAACTGCTGGAATGGTTTCCACAATCCAGTCGTATGACACGCCGTCTAAATCACGGGTGATCGCCATAAACTCGGACTGAGGTACAGCACTGGGTTCCACATCCACTACTTCATCGTCAGTGTCAACTGGTGTCATCTGGGTTTGTTGTGCGTAGCTATAGGCAAACTCCTCCAGTGTTGGTGCTTCATCCTTACGGAAAATCTGAATAATGGATAAAGCTTCGTCAGGGCTTTCGATAAATACATACCGCACGGAATCCTGCACTGAATCTTCCAACACTTTCCACTCTGATGGGTAGTCAAATACCAGACCCTTCTCATCATATTTTGTAGATGGGATGGCTGTTTCGACGCTTACTTTTACCAAGTCGGCATCGGCATTTTCTTCAGCGGGTGTTTCAACTTTCTCGCAAGCAGCCAAGGTGAATCCAATAAAACAACTCAACAGTAGGGGACGCAGTTTCATAATGTTATTGATGACTCAGACATAATCGGGTAGCAGCGATCATACCATGCAGCAAATGTAGAATTGTGTTTTTTTGCCAGGTCGACCACGCCGAGCTGGTCGCCAGAGCGGATTACGCCAAAGACGCTACAGTCAACAAAATCAGGCTGATCGCCACCATAAAACGCTCGGTCAGTAAGCCCATTGAGTGCCCAGTGATCAATCGCTGCCAAAAACTCCGCGGTTACATCATTGATTTTATGCTTCGCTTTCATTTTTTTGGCAACTTTTGGCATAACAATGGCGCCAACCAAACGAACAATCGGTAATTTATACCAAGGATATTGTTCGGCCGTTATGATCACTCCGAAGTTTTTCCATGAGGTCAAAAAGTTAGGGTGAACCAGGGTGGGTAAGTAATGAACCAGTGTCTCGTCAACCCAGTCTGTCCACTGCTGACTGGCCTCATTGCTTGTTATATGCGCATAATTTTCATTGATGTAGTCTACAATCGCTGCAGATTCGACAATGACTTTCCCATCATCCGTAAGTACGGGCACTTTTTTGTGCTCAGTAAACTCCAGCTCTTTCATGCCCATAGGCGTTACTTCGACAGTCTTATAAGGTTGTTTGGCATAATTCAATAATGCGCGTACTTTCCAGCAAAAGGGGCAGGAACTGAACTGATATAGGGTCAACATAGTAAAACTCTTCGGGTTAAAAATAAACGAATCAGGCGCGTCGCTGACGAATCGCTTCGTACAGTATCACACTTGTCACAACTGAGACATTCAGGCTTGATAACAATCTAAGCGGTGTCGTCAATCAGATCAAGGCTATTGAGGATGATGAAAGGCTGGTAGATAAAATGCATGACCTTTATGCCAATGAGTAGAGTTTGCTACAAAACCACTTTCATCCCATGACTGGTATCTGGCTGTCAGGATTACACGAAACATACTGAGCCATACAATGGCTGTATTTTTGAATCAGGCTCTCGGCAAAATCCACCTACAAACAGCAAGGTTGGTTTGCTAAAAGCTGCACACGCCGTAAATTGGATAATAAATATAAGGCCGAAGTTAGAGTGCGTTAGGTTTTAATCTGTTTATCTTTGGTGCAGATAATAGCTACTATTGATAATTTATTTTTTATTGGAGGAGGTGTTGAATTTTTAATAGCATCATGGTAAGTGTGAAGTTTATGGGAGGAAATTATTATGAGAGGCGTGAGTGTTCTATGTAAGATAGCGGCTTTGTTTGTGTTTTCATCGTTGCTTTCGGTAGCCTTTGCAAGGGGGTATAACCTCAATTGTTTAGCGGGCGGTCATATGGGGTTAACTTATAATGCATCCACAAGAAGTGTTACAGTTTCGTTTATTCCTGCGACTGTCGGAACCCGTGATCGGGCTTTGAGTCACGGTCAGTGTGGTTGGGTTGATCGGGGGATGCGGGGGCATGAGCCGAGGAAAATCTGTCATTATAACGTTACGGATGTAGTCGCTAAGAATAATGCAAGGAGTTATGAAATCAGCTCAAGACAGGCTCCCTACATGCGGAAGATTAAATATGGTGGTCATTTTTCGCTGCGAGTGGTTAATTACCAGAATAAGTGTATGAGGGTGCTTAGGGTTAACCGTTTTGATAGGGCACTCACCATAGGGAATAATTGATCGTTGCTTCAAGCTGAGTTGGTTTTTTGGGTGCGTCGCTGACGAACAGCCTCGTACAATACCACGCCCGTTGCCACCGAGACATTCAGGCTTGATACCGATCCGGCCATGGGTATTGCCGTGAGGTAGTCGCAGGACGTTTCCGTTAAATGACGCACGCCTTTGCCCTCGGCGCCCATCACAATCGCCATTGGGCCGGTAAAGTCACAGTCATACAGGCTGGTCGCGGCTTTGTCGCTGGTGCCAGTAATCCACACCCCGGATGCCTTTAACAAATCCAGGGTTCGGGCGAGGTTGGTAACCTGTATAAAAGGCAGTCGCTCTGCAGCACCAGAAGCAACTTTGCGGGCCACAGGTGTGAGTTTGGCGGACTTGTCTTTGGGGGCAATGACCGCATGTACCCCCGCACCTTCGGCAGTACGCAGGCATGCACCGAGATTGTGCGGATCGGTTACACCATCCAAAACCAAGAGCAATACAGGCTCCTGAGTATGCGTCAGTAATTCCAGTAAGTCATTTTCATTTGCGGCATCGGGGGCAGAATACTCCGCGACAACTCCTTGGTGCTTGCGACTGCCTGTCATGCGGTCGAGTGCGGAACTGCTGGCACTTTGTATAGTTAGGCCAAGTTTTTCTGCCTTTGTGACCAGCTTATCAATGCGCGGATTGCGTTTATTGTCGGCAATCCACAGCTGGGTGATATTGGAAGCATCATGCTCCAGTGCATTCTGAACGGAATGCACACCATTTAAAAATGTCTTCACGATTTACGTTTCTTGCGCTTGGGTGACTTTTTACGGCTTTTAACCTCAGAGGCGTTTTTGGCCTTTTTCTTCTTTTTGGGCGGACGCTTGCCGTTGCTATCGGGGGCACCGGGTAGTGTAAAGTCAATTTTCCGATCATCCAGATCAACACGCGCCACTTGTACAGTAATTGGATCGCCCAGTCGGAAGCTTCGGCCAGAGCTTTCCCCCGTCAAACGGTGTAGTACCGGATCAAAACGATAGTAGTCACTCTTGAGTGATGTAACGTGTACCAAGCCTTCCACATAAATATCCGCTAATTCAACGAATAAGCCGAAGCCTGTGACTGCCGTAATGAAACCATCGAAGACTTCACCGACTTTGTTCAGCATGTATTCTGCTTTTAGCCAGGCTAATACGTCACGGGTGGCATCATCTGCACGACGCTCGGTCATGGAACAGTGTTCGCCAAGCGCCGACATATCGGATAGGGAATAAGCATAGTCAGCAGCGTTGCCGCCACGAATCAGGTGACGAATTGCCCGATGAACTAACAAATCAGGATAGCGGCGAATAGGTGATGTAAAATGTGCGTAATCTTTTTGCGCCAAACCAAAATGGCGCGTTGCCTCTGGCTTGTCAGGATTCACTGGGCTGTAAATAGCACGGGGCAGGCTGCGCAGCAGGATGGTTTGAATCAAACCGGCATCGGCTCGATCTTGTACGCTGGCTAATAACTTGGCGTAGTCCTTAGGCTCGGGTTCGGCACCACCGCCCAAGTTTAGTCCGATGCCACCTAAAAACTCCCGAACTTTATCCAGACTCTCAGTATCCGGTCGTGCATGGACACGGTACAAACTCGGCATACGATGCTTTTTCAGATAACGTGCCGCACACACATTCGCAGCAATCATGCACTCTTCGATAATCTTGTGGGCATCGTTGCGCTCAGTGGGTTTGATGGATTTGATTTTGCGGTCTTTGCCAAATTCGATTTTGGTTTCGGTTGTCTCAAAGTCGATTGACCCTCGCATATCGCGGGCATGTCGCAATGCATGATATAAATCGTACAACGCTTCAAGGTGAGGTAACAGGGCTGAGTATTGTTCGCAAAGCGCCTCGTCCTCATCCACCAGCACGGCGGCAACGTCGGTATATGTCAGGCGAGCCGCAGAGTGCATCACGCCTTCTTTGAACTCGTAACTAAGAATATCGCCATCTGGGTCAATAATGGCTTCACACACCATACACAGGCGATCAACCTGTGGATTTAATGAGCATAGTCCGTTAGAAATCTCCTCAGGGAACATTGGAATCACCTGTTCAGGGAAATACACAGAAGTGCCACGATTCCATGCCTCCTGATCTAAGGAGCTGCCAATTGGTACATAATGAGAGACATCTGCAATGGCAACAATCAGCTTCCAGTTGTCACCTTTACGCTCAACATATACCGCATCATCAAAGTCGCGGGAGTCTTCCCCGTCAATGGTGACCAGAGGAATATGCCGATAATCAACACGCCCCAGCTTATCGTCCTCTGTGACATCATCGCCCAGTTTGAGGGTTTCTTCACGAACCTCCTCATTGAAAACATGAGGCAAGTCATGCGAACGCAGAGCAATGTCAATCTCCATCCCCGGCGCCATGTGTTCACCCAGAATTTCAACGATTTTGCCAATCGCTAACTGACGTGTATTAGGCTGCTCAACCAGCGCAGCTCTGACAATTTGCCCATGTTTTGCCTTACCGCCATTGCCCGGAGGAATCAGTACATCCGCTGCAATGCGCTTGTTATCAGGTTCTACAAAACCAATACCTCCACGCACAAAATAACGCCCAACAACATGCTCAGTATTGCGTTCAAGCACCTCAACCACAGCACCCTCGCGGCGACCTTTTTTATCAATGCCTGTCACGCTACACAATGCGCGATCACCATGCATTAATTTACGCATTTGCTTGCCATGCAAAAATAGATCATCACTGCCATCATCTGGTATCAGAAAGCCAAACCCATCGGGATGGCCACTAATGCGACCGGAAATTAGGTCAGCCTTACTAACCGGCAAATACTGCCTGCGGCGATTGAATATGATTTGCCCGTCACGTTCCATAGCACGAAGGCGGTATTTGAGCGCGTCCCTAAGTTCTGGTTCTTCAATAGCTAATTGACCACTCAGATCAGCAAATTCCAAAGGTGTGCTGCTGTCACTGAGTACCTTGAGGATTAACTCACGGCTGGCGATAGGGCGCTCGTAGTTTTCGGCTTCTCTGGCTTTATGTGGGTCTTTGTATTTCAAAATTCTTGCTTGTCCTTTGTTATTAAGCGCTGCATTCTACTGCAAAACGTGGCATAGGGTACGGAAATACTGTGTCTTTAGATGATTAATGTTACATAGGTTTGAGTAACTGTGATTAGGATTGCTTAATCCACAGATCACTTGATGGCCATTTTCTTTAAATTAAGCCATTGACAAAACCTGAGGGTAGTTGTAAATTGCGCGTTTTCCCGCCGTAGCGGGAGATTCTACACCACTTTGCCGAAGTGGCGGAATTGGTAGACGCGCCAGCTTCAGGTGCTGGTGAGCCTTGGCTCGTGGAGGTTCAAGTCCTCTCTTCGGCACCATCTAAGTGCATGTTATATAACATTATTTAGATGGTTTCCTATATTTGTGGGGCAAACTTGGGGTGTTTCCCAAGAAATCGTTAAGTTTTCCGTGCTCTTTTGCATCTTCCCGCGCTCGTATCCATCGAGCATAGATACTGAAAAACATCTGAAGACTGTGGCCCATTTGTGAGGCCGCATAAGCTGGGTTACACCCAGCCATAAGTAACATTGTTGCGTAAGTGTGCCTGGTCTCGTATGCGCGTCGGTGACGGATGCCAAGTTTCTTTAGTGCCGGATTCCAATAATTAATCCTCTGCTTGTCCTGATCGTCCCAAGGCTTATTAGTTGCAGGGTTATGGAATATGTGTTCATTAACTAAAAGTGTGAATTGCTTTTGATTCTCGATTGCCTCAATGGCTTGCGGTGTTAAATCAATATCCCTGATATTTTCATTTTTTACCGTTTTATCTTCGCCGTATGAGTGGGCGCGTTGAACCCTTAATACTTTTTTGTTTGAATCGTAATCACTCCAGCGTATTGCAATTATTTCTTCTGGTCGCATTCCGCTATATAAAGAAAGCTGGTAGTAATTGGCAGCCTGCTGATCCTTTAGTCTAATATGATCTATTATCATATCAGTTTCCTCTTTAGAAAGAGGGTCGGGTGGTGTTTTCTGAACCTTCAGATTTTTGATTCTTTCCATTGGATTACTATCAATGGTTTCATCCAAGTAAGCCATTTCAAATATCTGGCGTAATGGTATTAGTGCGTTATTTCTGGTTTTGGCGCTGGGCCAATCTATTCCCCCGATTATTTCCAGAATATCACTGTATTTAATGGTTCTAATATCTGTATCTGATAAAAGGGGCAACCATGTACTTGAAAGTGCCTGACGGTATTTAACTAAAGTGCCTTTTGCTAACTCCCCTCCAGACTTTGATCTAAGCCACCTTCCGGCGACCTCACTAAATATTACTGTTTTTGGCTTTGCTGCTTCGGGGAAGTGCTCTTTTACATAATTTGATTCAGGGAAGTGTTCGGCGTAGTTAAATGATCCTATGCCTATCTCATTTAATATCTGTCCGCGAAGTCTTGCAGCGTATTTGAGGTTTGCAGGGGTAGGGGGTAATGTTAGAGTCTCTCGCCTTCGTTTGCCTTTGTAGCTGAACGTGACTCTTATGCTCTGGCCGCGAGCCTCAATCCCTGTGTAACTCCCTGCTCCACCCATTTATGATACTCCACAACATCTATTAGTGGTCGGCGGTCTGGTGCTCTTCTGTAGTGAATGCCTTCAATCCATACGCCGCTGTTCATTTTGTTTCTGATCGCCTGCTCAGTATAGCCGCTTCTTCGTGAGAATTCCGATATTGTTATATATCTAAAATCCATAGCCTGTACCTATTTTTGCGCTGATGTTTATATCAATGTATTTCTTCTGTCTTGTGAGCGCAAAAAGCACGGCTTGGCAAGTCAATACGGCAAGGCACTAGGCTTCGAAAATATGGATGTGAATAATAGAAAAGCCATAACGAAAATAAATCCGTAACCTTTCCACCATTGCTGTGAGAAATGTCGCCACACCCAGAAGTGCAGTATTGTGCATGATTTGGCTGTGCCGCCATTCCATTCGTGGAATCTTTCATGTAGTGTCTTGGTCAGTATGACGAAGTTCCACGGCGATGCCGCCCAGTACGGGAACGTCGAGACATCAAATAAATGATGACCATGTAGGTTTCTTGTTGCCCCTGATATTTCACATCTATTACCAGCACGTCGTAATGCCACTGTACGAGCTGATGAAATATCGGCAGAGATTGCATTTCTCCCTCCTAAATAATACTGGATAGGCAAGGGTAGTCTTTTTATCAATCTTTTCCGTAGACCAGTACTAATCAACTTACCGATCTGGATCATGTAGCACTCCTTTTTTAATATTTTCCAATAAATCACCAAATGAAAAATCGGAAGGGGTGTTATCAAGTGCTGGTATTCGCTCAAATCTGTGATTAACGGTAATACAGATACTCACAAATTCCGATTGCACCCAACTTAAAGACATGGCTTGCTTGATGTCTTCAGTGAACTTGATCTCTGGATTTATTTCGGATACATACTTAACCGAGCCGTCCGATAGTGATGTTATCATTAATATCGATCTTTCATAATTCACCGCTCAACCTCCTCTGTTTTAGTATCCTTTCTCTATCGCATTTAACAATGGTTTTGCAGATGCAAACCTACCGTATTTAGCTTTAAATGCGTTTTCACCCAAGTAAGCGTACTTTGATATCCTAACTTTATTCCCATCTCTAAATTCAAGTCCTTGTGAATACCACCTCAATGCGTGTTTTGGTCCAAACTGTGCAGCATGTAAAGCACCGGCAACTAAATAAGCCGGAGTACTTGCATTTATAAAGCCAGGTATAAAACTCCATTCCCCATGTTGCTTTCTGCATTGCCCTGGATTAAATGCCTTTTTTATTTTTCCGGTTGTTGACTCGCAAATATGTGAGCCGTTGCGGAACAAAGCCAGATTCTTAGCCTGCCACGCCCTGTAAACTTCATCTTGAATAGACGGGGTGTTTTTGAATTTTTTCATTGATATGTGCCGGAAGCCGGCATAGTTAATTGTGGCCCTGTCCATCTGATAGCGACCAACAAAAGTGCCAGATGGTGAAACGGCTTTATAGCCTCCTGAGCCAGCGCTTTCCGATTGAGCCACCGTGTCTTTAAAGTAATCCCACATATCTGCTGATCGAGTAATACCAACTACGGTTACAGGGTTGATGTACTTCTCTCTTGCGCTAAGTATCGCAATATGCAGATGTGGCCCGGTAACCCGCCCTGTCTTACCGCAAGTGCCAATCTTCTCTCCTGTGGCGACTTTTTCATTTTTACGCACTGAGATTTTATCCAAGTGCATGTAAATTGATTTTTCCCTTGTTGCATGACTAATTACAATCATATTTCCGGCAGCACCCCGCCTTGCTGCAAACTTCACGACACCAGATTGCATGGAATAGACTGGATCACCAACCTTGCAAGCGTAATCCGTTCCGTTATGAGGCCGAACAAGCCCGGTTACAGGGTGCTTTCTTCGCTTACTAAAATTCGATGTAACTATGAGTCGTTTTGCTAATGGCGGGGCGTAGTCCGTACTCCCACCAACAACATTAATTCCCCATTTCAGTCCTTGCTCTGCCGTGAAGCTTTTTGCATCAAGTATGAAGCCTGAAAGCCATGCGCTCGCTTTGTGATCCTTTGATGTTTCAAGGATTAAGGTTTGAAGAGGGTAAACAATTAATATCGCAATAATCAGACTGGGAATCAGCCTGATTGTTGTCGTTGTCTTTATATCAATCGCTTGAACAGAATTGCCAATCTGGTCTACTTTTTCATGTAAGTCCGAAAGGCTTTTTTCAAGCTTATTAATTCTTCTTGTATTACGGCTGCGCGGGGTCCAATTTTTCTGCGCTTTCTTTTTGAATAGGTTCATTAACCACCCATTCTCTCGCCAATCTCACGAATAAAATTAAGACCATCTAACACGGCATCTATTTGTGTTAGCCACCCATAAAATGCCTGTCCAGTTTCAGAAGACGCACCCTGAAATGCGGGAGGCAAAAAATTCTGAACCAGCCATACAATAATTATCATTGAATAGAGAATGTAGAATTTGTAAAAATGGGCGACCATTGCTTAATCACTTACCCTTGGTTCCACAATTCTTGATAGCACACTGGCTTGTGACACATCCTTTTGACTTGCTGCCTTTTTGATGACACCAAGCTACTTCTTTTGAAGTTAGCCATCTATGTCCCGGCTTTAGTGCTCCCGACCCGCTCACACCAGAGCTACTGATTGAATTACTTGCTGCACTTCCGGCGGCAGTAACGGCGCTACTCGCAGCAGACACGGCTGCACTTCCGGCAGCGGCGACAACATTTACCGCCCGTTGCCCGTCTACTCTATAATTTCCATAGAACAACAGTGACGCAAATAACATGGCAAGAAGTAATGCAGCCATTGTGTTTCCTGATCTGTAAATGTAGATACCTACAAACGCAGTTATTATAGATACTATTGCGTTGACTCCATTTCCAGAGCCTGTATTAATGATCGCTACACCCTTGCCGAAACAAGTAATTACAGAAACAGCACCTATTACGAAGGCCAGAACACCCACAATCACAGGAAGTATCCCTCCTGACCTGACTTGATTCATATATCACCATTATTAGTTTAGATAATATACGCTATGCTACTATAGCGAATTTATGCCAGCAAAATATACAGCTTGGCAAACACGTGAATCAGGTGGTCTTTTTAAGCAACTCCTTGCGAGCATCTGATGTCATGAAAGCTGCTGCTCCGACTTGGATCGGATTGGATGCTAATCTAAACATCATTCCGCCCCTGTCTGGCAGGTTCTCGGCTCCTGCAACATCAACCGCCTGCCTTGATGCGTCGCCATCAACTACTCGCATGGCGATACGGCAATCAAACATATCAGTGAATGATGTTGGGTATTCTTTAGCTGGGAATTTCTGCCCACCAATAAAAACAAAAGCCCCACCGGCACGGTAAACACGGACGATCTCACCCATGATGTCGTTAACCAATTCCGGTTTTACTGGCGCAGCATCGCCGGATGACTTTGCGTCAATCTTGTCTTGTTGCCACTTTTCCAGAATCGACCTGTCGCCCTCACTTACTAGTTGTGGGTACTCGTCGATATTCAGGAAAATAGGGGGGAGTGTGCCAGGATACTTTTCCTCGAACTCGAACCAGTTATCTAGCCCCGATTCACTAACAACCTCCCAGTTTCTTCTGGCTAGCTCTCTAAATTCAAGAATCATTTGAACACCTTCAATCATGTCGGAAGTGAATTTAGAATGAGGTGCGCTTTTTATTCCCGACTTATAGTCAATTGAGTAAATGATTGATTCAGGGAAGGCTAGCCAGTCTGAGAATATCTGATTACGAATCGCTACTGTTTTGCCCGAGTTGGTTGTACCTGTAGCTTGACCGTGAGGCGCTATAGATCGGTCGTTGGATATTGGGCGACCTCTCACGTCAATACCAAGGAATGAGATTAGCTTGCCCTTTTTAATAAAACTGGGGTCAAACGGAATAATACTCGGCTGCTCACCTTGAGGGATAATTTTTGGCATAACAATTCCCGAGGCGCCGCCACCCATTGAATAGATGATCTGGAAGGGTGGCTCTCTGCCAACTTCCGTTTCAATGTTCAGCTTTCTTGCCAGTGTTCTTAGCTTTCTAGCGTCAGATAGGTTCACGTCGTCATGCCAGATAATATGAGTAATGAAGCGGGGGTGTGGCTCCCCAAGTTCTACAACTATGGATTCATCCTTAAAAACTTCCCGATAAGTCGCTGTTAGCTGGGTATCCATTTTCCCATGATTAACCACATGATTCACTTCATCAGGTGGGTCAGTTAGTGGGTGATAGCCAGAATTTGATTCTGGTGATGAAAATTTAACGTACCTATCTGATACCCACAAAGCAGCTGCAGAAGTGATGCCCACTAAGATTGAGAGCGATACATTTCCTGATACTGTGTGAGTTAAGTAGCCACCGGACACCAGCAAGGAAGATAACCCAGCAATATTAATTGGGTGTAGCTCAATACTTGGCATTTTGCCAATGTTTCTTGCTCTCACATATGATGTTAGGTTATTCATCTGACAAGTATCCAAATTCTTCATCTTGGTTAGCAATGGCATCTATATCTAGGACTTCACCTTGCTCATGTACTAACGGATTTATTTCTGACTTATTAATCCCCTCGGCAATTGCTCCGATAATCAAAAAAACAGCAATTAGCGCAACGAACGAAACCATCTTGTATGTTTTTAGTAGCTCGATTAACCCAAGCCTTTCACCACTAAAGTCAGCATCAGATGGGGAGGCCTTGGCTTCAAGCGCTTTCATCTTTTTTAAATACCTAGCCTGGAATACACGCCTTGCCGCTTCCTTACCTTCGGCGGTCTGGTGTGGCCGTTCGTGAACGATCAAACTGCCGTCCTTCGCTCGTTCAGTGAATGGGTCAGTGTTGATCAACTTACCCCCTAATCGATCGAATTGATCGAATGCAATATCGCCTGTTTTCTGGCATATCGCCAACATCATGAAACACCTGTTTTCGAGTTCGCAAAGCTCTGCAAACCGGCGCTCGGTTTTGCTGCTTTTTACAGTAATCCCAGTGATGTCTAATAGTAAGGGGAACCCTTCTTTCCACCATCTATCACTAACCCCTGCTGGCTTACTACCAGCTATGTCGTGAAGGTCTTTCACGGTTACTGTTTTGCCCGGAACCACATTGTTAGCTACATGACTCAAAATAACAACAATTGGTGCCGGATCAATCGACTCACTATGCAACGAATTGAGTACCGCCAGAGCTGTCTTTTTCTTTGCCAAAATCTTGCCAGCAACACGTCTAGCTTTTGTCGTTTGTACCTGTGCCGCCTTTTCTGCTTTTGTCTCATAGTTATTATACTTTGCTAAAAGCTTAGCGGTGGAAGCGCTGGGAAAGCTCTGAGAAAGCACTTTTCCCTGATTTTGACGTGTTTGGGGTGCTTGTTTTTTTTCCCGAACAGGTTGCTCAAGACGCACAACTTTCATGCCGGAATTACTTGTAAAGCATTGTGTGGTTACGGCTTTTGGATTAGTCATTATTGGCCTCTTTTTTATCGTTATTTCTCTGGGTGAAGATCATGATACAGACCTCAATTTAACTGTATTTGATGCCGGGATTTCAGGATAAAAGTAACCACTTGATCTTTTAACTAAGAGACCTTTCTCTTGTGCTTCTGTTTGTAGCTTTCGCGCTTTCCTATCACTAATTCCAAGTGCCTCACGTATCCCCGAGATGGTCACCTGCCCACTATTGCTTGCAGGTATTATTCGTGCTCTAAATGGGCATTCAGCGCCTGCTAACGACACTCCATCATACCTAGGTACACGGAGGGCGTTTGATCGCATTCGATCAGTGATCGAACCGAACGAATGAGTGAACGATCGAACGAACGAAGGGTGCTTCTTTCTTGAACGAGGCAAGCCGTTTGCTAGCCATAAGAATATTGGCGTAAGAATTGATAACAAAGAAGATTGAAGCGCGACAATATCTAGTTTCACATCTGCCTTACTTGCCTGACTTGACTCTGGTAGAGGTACTACTTCTCGAGCTGGAGCATCCGGAAATACTGGATTAGGGGTAGGCTTTGAAAGAGACTCCTGTCGCTTTAACAGAGCTGTATAGATTGTTGGCTGCTTGGCTTTTTTTGTTGCTCTTATCTCTCGATTTACTTGAGTTAGCGATGCAATACGAGCGATTTCTTGCTTTCTCCAGCTTGCCTTAATATCAGCTACGTTGCTTTTGTGTAGTTCCAAGGCTTCTGCGTGGGCATGGTCTGCCTGTGCCTGTTTGCTCTTGGCTTCTGCGATGGCTGCTTCATGAGTAGCGATTGTGGCAAGGCTATCAGGTAATGTCTTTGATTGATATGTTGACACCATTGTCAACGGAACGAATATGAATATAGCAAGTGTCGCAGCAAGTAACCGCTTTGACTTAGTGCTTCCGGTGAATACTGTTAGCCATGTGTAAAATACGGCAATAGCTATGAATGCAGCAAACACACTACCTGAAACTTTCCCTAGTTCGTGCTGGGCAATCGGTAACGCTTCATACGCCACAAACCCTTCGATAAAAATGGCGCATATTGTGAGGAATGCTTTGTGCATAATAGTATCCCGTTGTGTTTGTGCAGTGATACTATAAAGCGTTATCCACGTTATCAAATAACGAGCATTGGCAGTGTTGTTAAGTATTGGTCCAGAGGTTGTTTCGGCCAGTGGTTCCGGCTTTCTTTATCAAGCCTGTTGCATGCATGCCTGACAGGATGTTACTGATTGATCTACGGATGCTTGGAAGGTCAGGACTGTCATGCAAGTTCTTTTCTTGAATGACAAGTCCGGCAATGTCGCCAGTACTGAGCGGGGCATTACTGTCAGCAATAAGCTTTGTGATGATCTGGTGCAATTCGCCTTTCTGGAAATACTTATTAGGTGTTCTATTGCCTGCGCTGTCGAAAGGCAGACTGTATCTTTCCGAAAGTACTTTTATCATTAGGGAATTTGTGGATAGACCCAGCTCGACCGCCTCAGCACTTATAGCGCTGAGTAGCTCGTCGGGAATCCGTAATATCGTGTCAGGCATTAAATACCAGTACCGATGCAGTCACTCGTAGAAAGCACAGCTCCAAGGAAAAAGAACACAGCCCCAACGATCACCCATGACAGGGCAATCCACCCCGCAAGTTTCAGAAACGTCGTCGGGTTTCCTAAAAGTGTGTCCCACCACGGGCGGTTGCTGTTGTAGTCCATAATCATAGTAGTGTTGTGAATTATAGTATCATAGCGCAATAAGTTTACTGTTTGCAATTCGTGGCGGTGCGTAATTTAATTTTCATGCACATAACAAAAGTGAACGATGGAGATAATAGCGCAAGAGCTGACAGGCTATCTCCAAAAACATCATGCACTTACGCTGACATGGATGTAGATAGTGCAGAGTGGCTAGGGAGTTACAGAACTCACTTTCTCAAGAACAGCAAATTTTGAGAGAGTGATATGCTGCGTGTAAAGAATTCCGGCTTTTCTGAGAAGGTGGGGAGAATAGGGGTCCCCGTCTAAAAATCACGCTGATAAATATCAAGATAACCATTCTCTGTATTAAACATGACTTAATCTGACAATTCCTGCCTGGTACTGTCTGTCAGATTAAGTTCTGTCTTTTATACATTCTCGCTGGCAGGCATCATCCGGCCTATAATTAAGTGGCATGATTTTGTACTCGCAGTTGTCTTCGTCCAGATTCCCAGCGGGGGTATATATACTTACTGGCGCTATTCTCCCCGTGATTTCACCAATAACAACCTCGTCAATACCATCTAGGCATTCAGGTTCGGCTAGATAAGAACTAATTATTCCCTCGACCTCTCTGTCTCGTTTTTCTGGGTCATCGAGTGTGATAAATTCATTGACTGATGGGTCGTATACAAAATATTCCACCGGGGTTTCGTTGAGATGGACGATTTTCCCGGAAGGCGTGACCACTACCTGAGTGCCGTTAGGCCTAGTAATGATTGTTGCGATACTTACCTGCCTCCGCTGGAGTGTGTAAATATGTTGCCCGGCAACTCTATTCCGTCTAAAGCTTAGAGTTGCCGATGTTGGATTAGGGCGCTTTCGGGCGCTCTTTTTAATTACTTGTTTAATACTGTTCCGTTAGGCCCAGTAAATACACACCTACTAAGCTTCTTAACTCCTTTCCTAAAGTCTACCCAGACCGCCTTGACGTAGAAGTATGAGCTTCCGTCAGCGTTCATCACGTACGTTATATTCGGCCTCTCTGCATACGGGTAGTATTTAAACCACTCAATGGCGACTACAGCACGACTTACAACCGGAGCCATTATTACCGTCGGCGACGTCTCTGATTTACTGCACTGGTGTATGTGGCGCTCATTCCTACCATTTGAACTTGTTGCCCATGAAACAGATAGCATGACATCCGCCAAAACTAATACCCCAACTGCTATTTTTTGCTTTAGACCTTTCATTATTTTCCCGTTTTTTGTAGTTCTTCGTAGCTCTTTAGTTGCAGGGCGAATGCGTAATCATCCGGTCGAGGCAGGGGATTACCATTTGATCCTTCTGCCATCTCCCAGTTGGTTAATGCTTCAGCCATTTGCTTTGTATTGCACTTGCTGGCGCTTATGAAGCTGTCAGATAGTGCGTCATAAATATTTGTACCTTCCATGCCGAACACCAATTCCTTGAATTGGTCAAATAATCCGGCAAAGTCTGGATCATCTCGTGCCATCACTGGTGCGAGGTGATTTAGCTTGAATGTTGCGTAGTAGTGCGCTTTGTCACCTCCCAACGAATCAGCTAGGTGTGAAGCCCACATCCAAGCTAGTTTGTTTTGTGATTTGCTACGGGTCAGCTTGAATGGCTTGATAGTAATTTCAAGCGGAATCTTTGCATCACTGCTAAGTGTCAGCGTTTTGCCCGGCGATATTTGGGCGGAACGATGACCCTGCGGAACGAGTGCGGTGATTGTTTTCATTTTCTATATATCCATTTGTGCGACTAGCATGTCGCGTCTTATCACGGCTAACTGAATCTTTCTCAGCATGTATTCAATGTCATCATCGTTCCTTTCGATAAGGACGATATGTGACTGGTGCTCTCGCTTGATAAAGCGTGGGTCATATGACATGAAGTACCATTTTGTTTTTTTGCAGAGGTACATCAGCGACTGTACCTGCCAGTAATAAATGGGCTTCATCTTCTTCAGAGTTGCCCCGCACTTAATCTGTGTTCGATAGCTGATATGCGTGGTGGAATTAGGGCACTTCACTTCAAGCCCATAATCTAAATCAGAAGGTGATACTCCGTCCGGTGTTCCGCCCCAAGTACCGTCATCCGACAAAACAAACTCTTGGTTATCGTTTATCTTCTCAAGAGGCATCATCATTTCATCAATGAAGTGTTGAACAGCATAAGGTTCTTTCTCGTTACCCCATTCCATCGCCCTGCTTGTGTAAGTGTTCGGGGCAAACTCAGTCAGCATCTCTGCTGCCTTTTCCATGCAATATGTTTCAGCACCATCTGATAGAGATCCGTCATCCGTTAACGCTAGAAGCCGATTTATCTCTGAGGATGTGAATCTTCCCCAGCGGCTCTTAAGCCATTCCTCTTCTGCTGAGAAAATTCTTTCCCCTTCTTCTGCCTCATTAAGCGCCGAAAAATCGAAATGAGATTTATCTAGACTTGGGGTTGAAGCTGGAGTCTTTTTAGACTCCGCTTCACCCAGTACCGGCATTGATGAAAAATCAATAGCATGCATGATTAAGTCGCCAATCTAAGCAAGCGAACATCCCAGCGGGCGGAACTGTTGCCATTCGTTTTGTTCTTTTTCTTACCAAGAAACTTTAACTGGAATGCAGTCTTGTATGGCGTTAATAGCCCCTGCCTTTCCTTTTCTTCCAGTGTTGAAACCAATACCGATGCCGCTGATTCGTAAGTAACCATGTCACCATCATCTTCACTAATCATAATGACCGACTTGAGTGTCTTTACTTCCACCTCGCCTGTCTCGGTGTTTGTTACTTCATGATCTCGCTCTGAGAGACCTCCGTAAAAACAGCGCATGGTGAAGCCCTTTTCAAGCTCATCAACATCTAAGTATGTCGGAACCATTGATACCGGGCTAACCTCAGCCTCCTTCAATGAAGGCAGGGTTTGAATAACTGCAAGGTTACTTTCATTTCTCTCTGTTACTTCTGACATCTTCTCAATCCTTATTTAATTTTATGGAAGCCGAATAATTACTCAGCTACTTTGCTTTTAACTTGTTCAGTCAGGGCTTCTATCTGACCAAGCATCCAGGCGGCTACAGCCCGCTCGTCGCCGGATAATTCGGGCATACTGTCCCGTGCAAACTGGGCAATATCGCTGGCAAACTTCGCTAGCTTTTCACGATCTGGCCGACTTGCTTCAAGGGCAAGACGCTTTTCTTCGGCAAGGCGGGCGGCTTCGGCTTCTTCTGCGATACGGGCAGCTTCAGCTTCGGCTTCTTCCTTTTCTTTAGCGAGGCGAGCGGCTTCGGCTTCGGCTTTTTTCTTTTCTTCGGCGAGGCGGGCGGCTTCGGCCTGCGCCTTCCTTCGCTCTTCCGCTTCAATGCGGCGCTGTTCTTCCGCCGCAATACGACGTTCTTCAGCAGCCTTGGCTTCGGCAGCCTTCACTTTGGCGGCTTCCGCTTCACGCTGCTGGCGTTCAATTTCTTCCTGTTGGCGTTTGATTTCAGCGGCCTGTTCTTCTTTCAGGCGCTGGGCTTCAGCAGCTTGTTGCCGAAGGGCTTCCAGCTCTGCTTCTCTTTCTTCTGCTGCTACTGCATCGCTATACATATCTGAAAGTTGCTGAATAGCGGACTCTTTGGCGCTGGTAGCCGGAGCCAGATACTCTGCAAATTCGGCTTCGGTGACTTCTCTTGCTCTCAGCTCTTTAATCAGCTCATTGATTTCTGATGAGCTTTTACCGATACCTTGTTGAGGTGTTGCGCTAATTGCAGCAACTGCTTTTTCAAGGTTATGAACCCGCTCTTTTGCGGCCTGCTTTTCCGCTTTGATTTTTTCATCGTATTTATCACGATTTGCTTTCAGCTTCTCTTCAACAGGGGTAATCAGAGCTGTCAGTTCTTTCTCTTCAGCGAGCACCGCTTTACTGAATGCGACCGAGTCTTCACGGGCAGCCTTGGATGCCTTTTGAATATCCAAGCGAATGGCTCGCAGAGCCATATAGTTCTGATGAACCTCTGTGCGAGTGCTTTTGTCGCAGACCTCAACGTCAGTTAAGGGAACAAACTTTTCAACTTCCTGCTGAATTTCTTGTTTAGCCATTACTCCGGCTGCGACTAGCGCATTACTTGCACGCTCTGATAGTGTTAGTTCTTGCGTTGGCATTACTTGCCTCCTTTTGTTTGTGAGTGAATATCCTCCAACTCTTCAATTCGACTAAAAAGCCGAAGGTGGAAATTCTTTAAACGACTTACTCCATGGCGCTGATCGTTGTCTTGCATGGCTGACAGATCAGACAGGAAGTCGATGACTAGATTGTGACCTTCCGGTAAAGCTTTGACGCGCTGGCAAATAGCTGTGTAATCCTTCCAGCTTACCGACTCAAAGTTTTCTTCCACCAAACGTGCCGGACGGTGAGCTATAAATATTTGTGGCAATTCAGTACATGCTGGCGCTGTCAAAATTGATCCCTCTTGGGTCGGTTTAAAAAATCCTTCCTAAAAACCGCACCCGAAGATGCGGTGAGAGGAAGAAATTGCTTCGATGGATTTATATTGCCACAGGCTATATTTTAGATCAAGCATTATTTATAGCCTAAGGCTATTTTTCTAAGGAGGGGCAAAAGACATCTACTTCAAACTCAAACAAGGCAGTGTTTAATAGTAATATTCACTGGATTCTTGACGGGTGACTTGCTTATGCTTAGCTTCACTAAGAGACTGCATGATTTTTTATTTCGGGTGACGGATAAGTAATTATGAATGATTTAATGACGTTAGGGTCACGACTTAGATACGCAAGGAAGGAGGCTGGGCAAAGCACTGATAACAGCGGTTACTCCCTGGGTGGATTTACCTGCGGGCGAAATTGATACATTTCATTAAAAACTATTCGATGAGGATTGCGTCGAAGTATCGTAGACTAGGCACGGTTGTTGATTAAATTTATAACGGGTGTGGCGCCGGTTTTTTTGTTAACGTCGGTGGCCCGGTAGCACAATCGGACTATGCCAAGGTGCCGGGGTTTACGCATAAGGGGTGAGAGATAATGCGGGATTATGATGTCAGACAGAGCGTCTGGCGCTTGCTAGAGCAAGAGCATGCAAATGATGATGATACCCTTATGCTTGATGAACTAAGTATTCTTAATGGATCAACGCGTGTTGATATAGCCGTTATAAATGGAGAGATTACTGGTTATGAATTAAAGAGTGAGAGGGACACTCTTGACCGCCTTCCCACACAGAGGGATTTGTATAATCGCGTCCTTGATCGCGTATCAATAGTCGTCGCTGAGAATCATAGAGATGCTGCCTTGCGGATTATACCTGAATGGTGGGGGGTCTGGATTGCACATTCTACCGAGCAAAATCGAGTAGAAGTAAGCCAGGAGAGGGAAGCAAAAAAAAATGTCATGCTGGATGCCGAGACCATTTGCAGTTTCCTGTGGCGAGATGAAGCGTTGCAGATTCTTGAAAGCATGGGGGCATCGAGGGGCGTTAAAAGTAAACCTCGTGAGGCCATTTATAAGCGCCTCACAGAGGTTTTGTCGTTAGATGAGATTTGCGTGCAGGCACGTAAAACTCTTAAGACTCGCCAAGGTTGGCGAGTTGATAGACGACTTCAGAAATGTGATGGTTGACACCGATTGTAACCCATGTCTCTAAGTTTCCTTGTTTGTCCTCGCCTTGGCTGATCCTCATGATTTTGGCATCGCCAAATGAAAAATCTTTCCCTCTGTACTCGGGCGATCCGACCAGTGTATTCGCATGAGAAACGAACTGGGTAAAACCAGCACCATCTCTGCTTCTAACCCCATACCCCCGAAGTAGTAGCCAAGTGTGCTCATGTGTATACCGAACGCTAGCGGACGGATTCATTGTTTTTGGGTCAAGGCCATCTTCCACAGGAATGGGATGGATGGTAGCGTAGTCGCCATATATTACCTCACGACCAGCTACGTTGCGGTTTGATAACCAGACGGGCCACTCTCGCCGTTCAATCGTATGTCTCCCAACAATGAAGTCGGATAGACTTTCAGGAAATGAGCCAGCCACCAGTGAAAGTGTCGCCCAGTCCTCGACGAATGGAACTGCTGACAAAGCTCCTTTCGCCATAATCTGTGATCGTCCTTTAGTGGTTATGTACCCCATATCGACAACCATTTCTGTCTCTTGCGATGAAACCCCGCATTCACCGAGCATTTTACTGATTACAGTCTCAGTTTCTGGTTCGGCTAAATCATCAGGCGTTAATCGCAAAACGGGTGCTATATTAAAATCTCTGCATACGGAGGCAACAGCCGCAATATAATCATCGTCGCTATTGAACCTGAGGACAGGGTTGATGTTTGCCCGCACCTCGTCCCCATAGATACAATTAAAGAAGTACCTTACTGGGTGTGCTGCTTGTACACATTGGGCATTGGAGTCAATATCACCTAAATCAACTGCAGCCTCATAGCCAGCCCAAATAGAATTAAGGCGACCTGCATCCTGAGCTAGGCGTTGATCGAACACATCATCCAAACCTTCAGGCGAAATAGGGTCGAATGAGTGAGGTGTAATATTAACAAGAGGCTTAATTGCTGACTTTGCAGTACCTGAAAGGTAGCTTAAAGCGGTCTGTTCTCCTCGTTTGAATCTCAGAATTGGTCTATATATAGCCTTATCCAATGCAAATACCTCCTTTATAAAAACAAAAAACATCTATGCGTAGTGGTTGACGTAAGAGTCGTATCAGGAATAGATTAAAACAACCTTGAGCCAAAATACCGTTATATCACGCATAAATTTATATCCGGTGCATCGTCTTCATCAACTCCAGAAAGTGATGACGGGTCTTCGGGTCAAGGGCTTCGTAAGCAGATAAGAACTCGGCAAAGTCGTCTGAATCACCTAACACCGTTGTATCAAGAATCCCCGCTGGATCATCTGCCTGCTCTAGTGATACGCCTTGAAATATTTCTGGGTAAATTTCTTTGGCCGACGCTCCGGGGAGTAGCGCACATATTTTCAGTAGGGCTCGAACATTAAGCGCATTGGTCCCATTCATGTAATGACTAACAGCACCAGCCGTTATCCCCAATTTTTCCCCAATATCACGATAAGTTATTCTGCGCTGGTCTTGTGCTGCTTTGAAAGCTTCCTTGAGTCGTTCAGCTGCCTGCTTATCCATATCCGTTGTCTTTGGTTTCACTGCACTTCTCCCCACACCCCACCCATACAAGTGACAAAGTAAAAAATCTTGAGCCAAAATATAATTATAATACGCATAAATTTATGTTATGTGTAATGAGCATTCCCGAGTCTGTAAACTCGTGATTGTTAATAGGGGCATTTACAGAATGGTCACTTATGGGTAAAGACACGACGAATATGGGAGGGATTGTTACATGCTTCAAAAATCAACTAAAGATGACGATAAGCTGATGAGGGCGGCAATTGCTTTTTCAAAACTACCCTTAGTTAAGCAGGACTTAATCCTTGAGATGATGGAGTCTAGTCTTTCAGTGAACTCACCATTAACTTCAAGTAGCTCTCCTGCATATCAGGATCAAGCCTCACGAAAGTGCTGAGCAGCTTATCCAGATTCGTCTTGCTACCAAATAACTCGCTAGGAATAAGCTCTGGTGCTATATCGAAAGGATTAACCCCGATCACTGCGCACAACTCAAAAAGCACCCCTCTGTTTAATGCGTTTCTCCCTCCCATATAGTGAGACAGAGTAGGCTGACTAATCCCAACGGCTGCGGCTATATACTCTTGAGTAAGTTTAGGATCTTTTTTCTTAGCCTCCTTCTGAGCTTTCTTCAGGTTTTTTGCCCACGACATCTCTACATCGTTAAGCTTTCTTCTATTTCCTTTTGTGCTCATCACTAACCACCTAATTCAGGTTTGTCTCAAAATTGCTATTTCCCATTATCCATCTTTGTTTTTTTATCTAGTACAGCCTGGGGCTATAAATTCCGCTTGATCCTTAATATAGCCTATGGCAATATATCAAGGTATGAATATAGAGCACATCAAAGAAGCAAAGGCCAAGCTCAAGAAAAGAGGCCAAAACATCACCGATGTTTGCAGAGAGGCAGGTGTTGCCTACTCAACCCTATGCCGATTGGAAAGGGGTGACCGTAAAACCTTGGGGTTCTCAGTTGCCTGTAAGCTCGAATTAGCATCAGGCGGAGCGTTCAACTGTGAAAAGTTAAATCCTGAGACATCCAAGTTATACCAAAAAGTATTAAACATGAGACAGACTACATCTATACCTGATCCTGTCCAATGAAAATTATCAATGAACAAAGTCTTGTTTTTCTTGCATAGAGATTAATCAGGCCGACATAGGGAGAAAGTATGGATATACGAACCATTCAAAACATCGGCGGTGACTGTCGCGTCGTGGAAATAGAAGTCTCTGACTTTTGCCCTGAGTGTGGGGAAAGGCGAGGCGAGCTAAAAGAGCAAACCTTGTTTGTCAAGCCACGTAGTAGGGCAGTAGGGGTAACAGGAAAAACTCTAGTCTTTGACCAGATTAGCAACCCGTGCGGGCATATATCGTGGCCTCACGAATTAATTGCTGAGGCTGAGGCGTTAAAAGAAGAAAGCACACATAAAAAAGGCCGGTCAGTAGAGAGCCGACCAGCCGATGTCAAGATTTAACATAGAGAGGTTGTATTATGAATGATTCTGCTAATCCGTCAAGTGACGCTGTAAGAAAGTACAGGGCGTGGCCAGTAGTGCCAAAAATGAAACAAGACCACTGGTTAGTGGTTTTGGCTATCTATTGCGGTGCCAAAAACTCCAGTGAGATTTCAGATCTCACTCCTTCGTTAAACATTAAAAGTATTGCAACGATACTGAATTTTTTAAGCAAAAAAGGCGTTATAGCATTACGTATTATTGGGGGAAGAAAATTAGCAGTCTGCGAGCTGACCGAGTTTGGTCGCTATTGTGCTGCAAAATATGAGCAGGCATTAGATAAAAACGAATTAATCGTTCTTAAGTGCCATAACCTTGATGGCGACAAGAAAATTAATAGTCAAGAAAAGCCTAGCGTAAGCTCGCTGGTAAGTAAAAATTCCGATTGGATCTCATTTCTTACACGGCCACTCGTAGGAGTGGAAGGCGGTGTTTCAACATGATTATTCGATTAGCCAAAAAGCCGGACGCATCGGGCCTAAGGCCGTTACTGGTAATAATGAAGCATACGACATGGAGAATTCCAATTAATGCGTTGGTGCTTTCATCGTTGATTTGGGTATTGATTATTTCAACAGCAATAAGAATGTGGGTGGCGGCATGAGCAGTGTGCAAACAATAAGTACAGCAGGTGGAAGTATGGACGATAATCAGTTGTCAATTAATGGCACTCAGAGGGCGATAGCACAACTTACAACACCTGAGTGTGACCTTGCAGATTACTCCTTTATGCCGCTGGATGTAGCGCGACTGAGGGACAGTAAATTTTCCGCAACGGTAGACCCTGAGGCGGGATTTTTTGCATTTCAGTTATGGGCTGCGTCTTGGCATAGAGTGCCTGCTGCATCATTGCCTGATGATGATCGTCAACTGTGCCAGTTGGCTGGATTAGGCCGTGATTTGACAACATGGAATCGCATCAAGGATGCGGCTTTGTACGGTTTTGTTAAGTGTGAGGATGGCCGTTGGTATCATCCAGTCATTGCAGAAAAAGCACTGGAATGTTGGTTAGAAAAAATCACTCAGCGTATCAGAAGCGGAAAGGGTAATGCATCAAAGTACAACACTGTATTTAGCGAAGAAGCTGAGTTGAAGCAAAAACACCGCGATGCTTGGGTTAAATTGAAGGAAATTAATCCTCAAAACAAGCGTGTGATGAAGGGTTATCCTTATGAAATTCAAAAGGTTAGTGACAAGGATTGCGTAGAGACTCCTTGTAATCTCCCTAAAGGAGTCCCCCAAGGGTCGCAAGTAAAGGTAAGTAAAGTAAAGATAAGTAAAGATATAAATACCCCCCTTACCCCCCAGACTGACGATTTGCAGGAAAATCCCGAAACGGAAAAAGCTACGCCTGAAGGCTCCGCTTGTGTGATTCAGGAAACCTTTGATGATTTTTGGAAAAACAGTCCGCTGCCCAAAGTCGGAAAGGAGCCTGCAAAAAAAGCCTGGGCCAAGCTCTGCAAGAAAAAGCCACCGGAGGATATTCGGAAAGCCAAGGCTGGAATCCTGAAGGTTCTGCATAGGCAGGCTGACCACGTTCGGGACTATGAATCCCCATTTTGGAAGCTGCATCTTTCAACCTACCTGAACCAGATGCGGTGGAAGGATGAGGGTATGCCTACTCGCGGAAAGCGTTTGAGGCAGCAGGCTGCGCAATTGAATCAAACAAAGCAGGAGGTGGGTAATGCAGTCCAGTCAATTTAAAAATTATGCAACAGTATCGCTTGCCGACTTTGCCCCACAGGTCGCTTACGGGGTGAAGTCGCCCAGCTCGGGTGGGGTAGGTGAAACACTTGATGCATTGATTGATGCTGTCATTGCTCGTGGCGAGCCCGGTAACAATGACGAAGGGTTTACACAGCGGTTTGAGCACTGCGATGAGCACGGCGAATATCCGGTTAACATGATGGGGGAAGATGGTGGGGTGCGTTGGTATCCAGATGGTTGCCCACACTGCCGGAATCGGCTGGCAACGATCGGCGCGTTGGGTGAAATGAATATCCCCAGGCGGTTTGTAGAATGCAGTTTTGACAGCTACAGAGCCTCGACTGAAGACCAGAAAAAGGTTCTGGAAAAAGCTCGGGATTATGCCGAAAACTTCAATCGGTATCTGGATGCCGGTGCGTGTTTGATTATGCGGGGCAATCCCGGTACAGGGAAAAATCACCTAGCCACAGCGATTGCTAAGAAGCTGCATTCTTCACGCTATAGCGTGGTTCGGGTAAAGGCCAGCGAGTATCTTGATGAATATTGGGCTAGAGGGTTTGCTGATCGTCAGGGTTGGCTGAAAAAGTTGTCTCGTGTTGATTTGTTAATCATTGATGAGCTAGGTCGGTCGTCGGAAAGCAAGGCGGCAATTGATGCGTTTTTCAGAATCTTTGATCTTAGGTGGGAGGAATGCAAGCCCACTGCGGTGCTGACTAATTTGGTTACTGATGACATGAAAATGGTCATCGGTGACGCGGCTTATGATCGGCTTAGACAGGGTGGTGGAATGCTGTTGAATTTTGACTGGGGTTCTTTGCGGGGTGAGTTGTGAAATATCTATCATTATTCTCAGGAATTGAGGCTTGCACTGAAGCATGGAAGAGGCTTGGTTGGCAGCCTGTCGCTTTTTGTGAGTAGGACAGCGTAGCTTCGTCTGTCCTTAAGCATCACCATCCCAATATCAAACAGCCAAAAATATAAGATGCTGGGTAACTCAATGGCTGTTCCTGTTATGCGCTACATAGGCGAAAGAATAATTGATTGCGAATCATTAGTACCTTCGGTATACAGCTAGCCCGCGACGAACCAGTTCATCATTCAGGTTTAGGCATTTATCACCCAGCCTTAGATAAATACGGACAAGATAACGGCCATACTTGCCACGGAATTTACCCTTGTACTTGATTGTTTGAATCAGGATTGCCTTGGATTTGACCTCTTAGCCAATCGCGTGACAACAAGCCTTGCGGTCGTGACTTCCCTCTGACTTCTGGCGCGTCAATACCGTAAAGCCGGAGCTTTTCGTCTTTACGCCAAGTGTGAAAGCCTAGGTCGATGTCTGCGGTGATGGTATCGGCGTCATAGACTTCCGTAACGTCTGCTTTGTAGACATACAGCCCAGACGGGCACTCTGCGAATAACTGGCCTGATGAGGCTATAAGTAAAAAGGCAGCAAGATACCGCGTCATGTGGTTTCTCTGGTTTTTGACGATTTGTCCAATTAAAGCTTCTTAGGCTCTCCCTTACTGCCACTTTTAGCGGCTGATTTGGTTCTTTAGTCTACCGGCTAAATAGTTGCTCAACCCTAAATGAGACATCATCATAAGTTTGTTCTTTTTCTGTTTCGGTCATTGGGTTTCTCGCATCATTTCTTCACGTATCAGCCCACGTACTTGCTTTATTTGCTCATCACTTAAGGAATCTGAGGCGGTTGTACTCCTAGTTATCGAAGCATCAAGCCTTAATAAAATCTCAGCATGCAGAGAGCGGCCAGATAGCTTCGCTGACTCCTCAAGAGCTTTACGCATATCAGAGGGCATTCTTATTGAATATGTAGCCGGCGGAGTAGTGCTGTGATTAGACATAAGCGCATTATGGTAATCAGTCTAACTACAATCAAAGGTTTTTTTGTATTCATATTGATTACAAATAAGTGGAATGCTATAGTGTAATCAAATGTAATCAAGGAGAACACATTGAAGCATACTAACCGACCAACATCTTTCAGGCTTAGTCCTGAAATACGGGAATGGCTTGATGAGCGCGCGAGACAGGCTGATAGAAGCTTAAACGCAGAGTTAGGCAGGATTTTGAAAAAAGCAAAGGAGGACGAGGCGAAGAAGGCAACATAATTTCAAGCCTGACCAGTGTTGGAGCACTGGCCAAGCTATTACACAACCAACCTACACGAGAGGTTAGAAATGACTAGAGATAAAAGTAACACCATAGTACCCAGTAAGGCAAATTTCATCGAGTGGTACGAATCACTGAGTGA